>Ga0193743_1000987_pt1 | contig 21742 bp, 27 predicted proteins | sample L2c2metaG_FD_143038 | JGI IMG/M metagenome (GOLD analysis project Ga0193743, IMG submission 143038) | Soil microbial communities from a riparian zone of the East river system, Colorado, United States - L2c2 | ecosystem: Environmental > Terrestrial > Soil > Riparian zone | place: USA: East River... | reverse complement strand
GTTTCTTTCTTCGGTGCTCATGTCCTTTGTGAGGTTGCGTATCATTGCTCGGGCTGTTGCAGCTGTCTTCTTTATTCCTTGGTACTGGCTCCCTTCGGTATTCTTGGAGCGGCAGTCTCTTGCGTTGTGTCTGATTTTGCAGCAATTGAAGCATTGGCGTTCTTTCATGCATAATTCTCTGTCTTCTGTGGTGAGGCAGTTGATGTCCATGGCATTTGGATCGCGTGGAGAATGGACATATCAGGGTGCATTGGTCTTTCTTGCCTGTGGGGTGAATCCTTTGTTTCGGCTGGAGATCTCTTGGAATCTTTGATATTGCACGTCAAATTGAGAGGTCTTGTCATACCATTCCTTGATCGTGGTTGGTATTTTATTGAGGGCGAATATTTTGGAAAGGATCGATGTGTGGATTCCTTCCATGAAGTATTCGATCAATGCTTTGTCGTCGCTGATTTTGGATCATCCTGCGAGGATTCGAAACTGGGAGATATATTCGTCAGCTGTTCCTTTTCCCTGTTTGAGTTGTCGTAATTGAGCTTGTGCTTCTCCTTCAGAGTCGGCAGTGGAAAATGCTCCTTTGATGTTTAGGAGAAAATCATTGAATTTCCCATAGTCTTGGTTTACATCGTTGAAGACGCTATCAAGGAATGCTTCTTTCCAAGTCTTGGCTGTTCCTTCATTCATAAAGGAGAGAACATAGATGATCTTCTTTTGGTCGGTGTTGTAAGACTTGTCGTTAAGCGAGAGGTATACTTGTGCATCTTGTACGAAGGGTATGAAATTGTCCCGAATTCCATCACTTTAGGTGGGTTGATTCGGAGTTCTTTGTCAGACATGGCTTCTTGGGTGGGTGGTTTGACAGGTGGTTTGACAGGTGGTTGGACTGGTGGTTTAGCTGGTGGTTGGGCTGGTGGTTCGGGGGGTTGGACAGGTGGTTTGCTTCTTCCTACTCTTTCTGTTCGTGGGTCTGTGCTCATAGACTGTAGAGGTGCTTCCTCTTCTGATACATAGTTGCTGCTCTCGGTACTGTTGTTGTTGTCGATTGCAGCGGTCGCACGGTATCGGGGGTGATTCTGTTGGACTGGTCGGTTCCTAGTTCCACACAAATCGGTCTTCTTCTAGACTAGGGGCTTCCTTAGCTAGGGATACTGTTGGGGTCTTTTGGGGTCTTGACACGGTGGAGTCATCAACACTTAGAGAAGCAGATGCAGAAATAGTTTTGACCTTTTGTTACGGGCATCACTAGCTTGCACTCGCGTTTGGTGCTGGGCAGAGACAGTAACAAAGGGTTAAGTTCTATTCAGGCGAAGGTCACTTCCAAAGGTTTGTGAGCAAGCATAGTAGATTGAACCGTATGGGTACTAAGGTCAAAACTAGAGAACTATGACTACGTTATGGGCTCTTTATATAGGTAACTACGGGGCAGTGTCCAGGGTCAAGGGTTTAATGGTATGAGTCATAGTATGAGTCAAGTAAAAGTGTGAGTAACAAAAGGAGGCAGTGTTCGGAAATGGAAATGAGTCAAGGGTGAAAGCTGTGTAACATGTGGGTAAAGGGTAAAGGATAAAGGGTTTAGAGGAGAATGGGGTTTCGTCCGTCTGGCAGAGATAGGAGAGGGAAAAGATGGGGGTCTACCATGGTCGTAACTGTAGACATTCATAACAATTCATGTACCATCATTAAATGATAACCAGTTCACTACTGAATAAAGGACTAAGTCTCTGGTAAGTAATACGAAGGGAGTTGTGGGCATAGAGATAAAGAGACAATAAATAAATGAAGAGTATATAAGCGAAACTGCAATTATTTTCTCTCAAAAAATGAGATTCAAATCCATGGCCATGACGCTACCGTACTATTTCGACCAAGTATTCATGTCATGCATCACAAGCCCAAGTGAACTGAACACTTGGTGCATGATCACAGGTCACAGTGTTGAATTTAAGTGGTCGACATTGAAGTATATGCGTCTTCTAAGACGGTTACAAATATATGAGAGCGATATAGAAGAGGGAGGAGCCGGTATATTGGTTCAAGTCAATGGGGATCCAGTCCCACCAACTTACTACATATATACTACAAAGCGTGGCTATGCTTATCTACACTAATATTGCCATTGGCCAGATATCCTTATCTACTATGTGTACAACTATGCGACGTGATCGGTTCGTACCTAAAAATATTTCCAACACACAGCTGGTTCTGAACACTGACCAAAACTTGCTCAAAAAAGGCTCAATGATTAGGTACTTCTTTCACCTCTCATTGTGGCTTGATGCATAGAGCATCAAGCATCAAGCTTCTGGTCTTTGGTCTTGGTAAACTTCCAAGGACCCCTTGAAAATGAGTGAACACCCAAATGAACACTTTCTGTTCATGTCACAGGTTGCGGCAATGAACACCTCTGGCAGTGAACACCTAGTGTCACAGGTCACAACCCATGAACACTTGGTCGAAATAGTACAGTAGTAGTAATTGATCATTGAGTGTGTTAAAGACAGGCAGTTGAGCATAACAGCCAGACCTCAATGCCCCTAAAACTTGCGGGATGTCTGAAACTCCAGAAGTTCAAGGTTCCAAGTTCTCAGTATTGAGGACTCAGTCTTATATACCTGAAGCCTGCAAAAAAAATGGGTCAGCATCTATTTGTGCGGTGATTGCCGGTCGGAGTACCAAGCCACATGGCTTTGACAATGAAATGAAAACACAGAAATCAGAACTATTTATTAGAGTGTACTATTTGCAATATTTGTCTTTTTCTTCAGCTTGTCTATTCTCCAAGCTTTCCAATTTTTGAACCATTCTTGACCGAAGAAATTTTAAGATCTGAAACAAAGATGTTTAAAATATGAAACAAGAAAAAGGAGAAAACTTCTACATACCAGGAGAAGTCTTGCACCCCAAAAAATGGGCGGCGATGGCGATCAGCTGGTTGATAACTTGAGTTGTTTCTCTCAGTCGGAACTCGGACCTGCCGTGCTGAAAGCATCGGCCCACTTAAACCAGTACTGAAGTGTGCTGCAATTGATAACTGAGATAGTCCGGGAATTTAACAAGACCAGAATGTTGGGAACATACGCCGCTAGGAAGGAATCAAAGTATGCTGTGTTATATTTGGGTGAGTGGGCCGAACAAGCCAATATATTGTGGAGGAAGTGACAAAAACTGCAACATGCAAACGCAGATGCATCAAATTCTCCAGCGAAAAAAATGATTACCACTTTCTGCGGAACGGGTGCGATGAAGGGAGATGTAATCATAATGATTACATATGCAACCCTGTATCGTTGTGCATAACTAGCGCTTGATGTCCGAGCATGCGCCAACAGAAAATGTATAGCAACCAACCATTGCAATGAAGGCAGCGCATGACTCAGCACTTGTATTACTATCAAAGACACCGCCACACCGCCATCCTAGGCAATCCAATGCGCACCCCAAAACGAAATAAGATATGGGCATGTACGCACTGATGGGAAATTTGACTTTTTATTATACATAACGTAGTCTTTCCAGAGAGCAACATTTGAATAACCTACCAAGGCGAATCAAGGAGATGCGACTTGGAGGCGAGGCGATGTTCTTTTTTTCACTGCCGAGAGTGCGGGAAACTCCATAGAGATCAAAGCAGGAATTGAGGCGCCCTCCTATTGTTGCTACAGTAGAGCCAGTGTATAAAAAGCGGGTATGAGAGAAGACTTGAATCGAGAAATATCAATATGGGGTTCTACTGGCCCATAGAATATAATTATTAGTAGGGGTCAACGTCGGCAAGGTGCATATTTTGGTGATAGGAATGCTAGGACTACCCGCTGGATTGTTCGTCACTTGGGTGCCATCCATTTGTCTTGCTTACAGGTACGAAGAAAAACACTAAACATCAATGCATCCACCCAATCCATTTTTTTTAAAATAAGTGGATTGGTTGAGAAAGGGAAGTGTATGGATCTGATATTCAGTGCCGCAGAATTGTTGACATTGGACGTTGGGGGCTGTTAACCATGCACAGTCGCCAGGACCAGGAGATATTAGATTCTCACAGTTTGAGTAAGTGTCGACCAAGGTCCAGACGATCAGAATAAAAGCGAGAAGGGCCTTAGGCGTTTTGTTTGTAAATTGGGGAGCATTTAAGCCAAAATTGCGCCAAAGAGTTACTCCTAGCTTCCGTTTTGGTTCTGCCAAACCGTTGGCAAAGCTAATAGCAAGGGCGTTCACTGAGATGACCTGTGAATGTAGCGCAGCATGCGAGAGATCTAGAACGTCGAGGACGGGGGGTGCATGGGGGATTCGGTAGTTTCGATGTACATAAGGCGATCATTCTATCATGAATGTCTAGTATACATAGAGAGAACGCACATCACCGCCATCGTGTCCAAAATTGACTAATTTCAAGCTATACGCTGCACGAAGCCCTTGTGTTTCTCATTCCAAGTTATCATTTCTTCGGATACCCAACAATCTTTGACATTAGGATCCTCATATAATTCGATTTGTCGAGTTCCTTTTCTTAGCAGATGCTCCACAGAACTGACATTCCGCGGAGAAACCTTGTTGGCGTTTGTGTGGAAGGAGAATCGGATGAAAAGACGAAATTTTGGACGAACGGAGGCTGGTTTGGTATTGACCATGCGAAGGGCACTTGAGGTAGGCAATAAGCGGAGAAATGTAAACGAAAAGGATCTTCACTCACCGTCGATAGAGACTCAGTACATCTTTTTGAAGTCCCGATTTTTTGAGAACCATCGTAGCCTTCGGTGCCAGTGAACCCAGGCCGCGGTCCGGTACTCGTGGTGGCTGGATCATATCTCACGCTATGTTTTGATCCCTGCAGCTCACCTTTGCTTCCCATTCATTCTCTCCACAGCTTTAAAGCTGCCTTCCTTTCCTTTGTGACAGTCATGACTGTTTCTCTCCTTGTTGATGACCAGGACAGCCAGATCCAATACCTTTGTCCCTCTTTACATCAAATCGTTACAGGATCTTATTATAATAATACTTGGTCGACTGTGGAAAGCGAAAGCTGTAGCAGTGGTTGGTTCCAATATACTTTTAACGGTGCGTTATTACTCGAAGGGCCGTATGTTATTTTCATCGGTCTGACCAGTCTTTTACTACGGGTAGGTGTAGGAGTGCAGGTTTCTGCATCAGTGGCCAATGCTGGACAGAACTACCAGGTTAAAATAGATGACGGATCATTCGTTCCTCAGACTGGCCACGGTTCATATCAGTCCCCTGTCTTGCCTGATGGAAAGCACACGATCACATACGCGAGTAGTTTCTCGAGCAGAACCCCACCTTCCTTCGACTATCTGGCCGTCACTCCTGGCCCATCTACACCGTTGAGTGGAAGGACTCTGGCTGTTGACGACGCAGATCCTGCATTCATTTATTCTGGAAAATGGACGACTACTCCCCTCAATCCAATCACCTTTGATTATTCAACTTCTCTCTACCGAAATACAACTCACTGGTCGTCCACGATCGGAGACACTTTACAATTCAATTTCATAGGTGCGAGTCTTAAGCATGTGTTTAATGCATCAGAGTTCATTAACCATGTTAAATACAGGCACATCTATCGCTGTCTTCGGCATTCTAGCCAACATCTCATCAGGGGGAAACATCACTGCAACATACATCATTGACGGGGTATCGAAAACGCAGGGTATTCCCAGTGGAACGCTCGATACATTACCCATGGTCCAACTTTTGCATTCTGACTTGCAGGCGGGAAATCATACCCTCGTTGTCAATATCACGGATATTGCAGCACCTCGAGCACTTGGCATCGACTACATCACTTATAATACGTCGTCCGATAGTCTTCCCCCTGCAATTATCAATGCAGCTCCATCTCCAGCTAGCGCCAGTAAGAAGGAAAACATCGGCCTTAAAGCTGGCGCTGCCATCGGTGCTGTTTCATGTCTTCTATTGTTAAGCGCCTTTGTCGCATTTTTGTGGAGGAGGCGACGACTCGAACAAAGGCGCAGAATAAAACTTTCCGACTCAGACTTGTAAATTTGGTAAGTAACATTCGTTCTCCTATAAGAAAGCGCGTTTTAACTGACAGTGGAGATCAAGATCCCCGAGACTACTGGGTTAGTTTTACCCTTATTTTAATAATGTCTTTTCCCTTCAACTTGAGGTTGTTATTGGGTTGTTATTACTGTTGTACTTTTCATCAATATGTACCTTTTATTAACTTCCACTGGCTTGGTAGTCGCCGCGTATGATTCGCTTACGTAAATAAATCTCCCAAAGTTTGAACTCAAAAAAACATCGTTGTGGAGTCTGGACCATGATAAAATTTGGAACCGCATTTGAAGGATGGTCTCGACTGCATACCAGGACCATCTACGAATCACGACCTCCTTGGCCGGCTAGATTCCGAAGAGCATCTACGAACGCACCCATTGGAACGATGGATCCACACACATATTGCAAAGATTTGGTTCGAAAACATGACTATGACTCTTTCTTGACATCATACTTTTATCCTCGGGAGGCACAAAGCGGGTTTTTTGCTATTAAGGCTTTCTCAGTGAGCAACCCCTGCTTGAAAGAGCTCGGCAGCCATTTGTAACTCTGAACAGGTTGAACTTGCAATGCTACAAGATAATGTATCTAATACAATGATCGGAAGTATGAGGATGCAATTCTGGAGAGATGCCGTGAAAGGAATCGGTGACGTGCGTTTAGGATAGTCTCCGTGCGAAGAGCATTTTTTCTTGACAATGGTCGTCGTAGGGCAGACCGCCGAAGCACCCAATTGCGCTGGCGTTGTATGAAACCACTCAACGAAACAAAATACCTGCTTATCATCTCAAGCGAATTGTGGATGCTCGGGTGAGTCGTAGCCACGGTGGTTGTGTCAATGCACCAGGTTGAACATGATCAAGGATGCAGAGCTACAAACGCCAGCACATCTTACGATAGACTCGTTAACTGCGCACGCCGAGTCTACCTCAAGTACCGTCCTTTACCTCTTCCTTTCCTTGTTATCGTTACCCTCTTCAAATCTTTCCCATGCGGCTTCTCATCTCGGCACTGCCCAAACTATTACCACGCTTTTGCGAGCCCTTCCCTTTCACTCAAAAAACAAACGAATGGTGATCCCGGCGGAGATCACAGCTAAACATGGGGTCAAGCAGGAAGAGGTATTCCGACAGGGCCCTCATACACCTGGGATGGACGATGCAGTATTTGACTTCGCTACCATTGCTCATGATCACCTAAACGCCGCGCGGGAGATGCTCACGAGGTCAGAAGAAGGATGCAATGGCCGTGTGCCTAGAGAAGCATTGCCAATATTTCTTGGTGGGGTGCGTGACGAGCGTTGTTACTACGGATATGGGAACAGCTGAATACTTTTAGGTTCCTGTGTCAAATTACCTGAAGCGATTGGAGAATGCTGAGTTTGAGGCATTTGATCCTAAGTTGCAGAGGAGAGATGGATTGCTTGCATTGCAGATTTGGTGGAATTACTGCAAGATGCGATTCTGAGATGGAAATCGGGCCGGGTGGAATAGTTATTTAGACTAATTTTCCGTATTTACCAATTTGGTAATCAAGTAGCTAAAATAATTATTCGACTCCGCCTTGACTTCTGCCACCATCCATTTACTTGAGCACAGAACCTCTGACCCTTGGTTGCTTCACTATTCCCTTCGTCCTCACTGTCTCTGACGGTGTGTAACCTTTATTTGAACACGTAGACAGGCAAACATGGACCGTCTTTGTGGTGAGTCCAAATCCCCCCTTGTGCATTCTTTTTTTGAGACGCATTTCAGATGAGGTTATTCAGTTAATCTTCTATGAACTCTCGGACCCAAGTCCTTTGACATTTGTGTCACAACGATTCTACCGTTTCTCTAAAGATCCTTATGTGCGAGCACACTATTTTCTTATTCATTACGGGCCTACCGAGGCAATGTACTATGCGCTGGGTCGGGGGAAGATTATCACTGAAAGGGTTCTTGATGTATGCCACATCTCTCTTTTCCAATGCCACAAACTTACTCATCGTAAAGATCCTCTTAACGAGCGGCGCCCACCTCTCTCGCTACCTCATTCAAATTGCAATACACCATTATTTCCACACCCAAGCGCATTTTATCAAATCTCCCTGGGTCAGGAACGTACCTCTTCGTGTTTTCGCTTATTTCCTCAAACTCGCCCAGGAAAAGTATGGTGAAATTCCACGGGGAAAGGTACTTATCTTTCTTGAATTTACTTATCTTTCGACATGTTCTGAAACATTTTACAGGGAGAAGATGATGGTTCCGTTTTTTCAAACTTTCTGAAGGAAAGCCGGTTCCCACCTCACTTGAAATCTATCACTTGGGAGAATGTTAAGGAAATTATGGATACATACAAGGTGCTTTAATTTGCTATATGGGGATTGTTAATCACATCACTAATGATAGTTTCCACAGTTTATTCCATTTTGTAGCAGGGTAACCATCATGTATGCGTTCCATGAAACTTTCGCACTAATCCTGTTCTCTGCTGCAGGATCCTATTATGGCCCAATTCCCCCTGGCGTTAGCGATTGAACCCAGACTTCTTCCCCATGCAGTTGCTAATGGTTTTGCGATGGATTACAAGGCAAGCTGACGTTTTCGCTCTCACAAGCCGACTTCCACTCATGTTTTCTATTTTTAGTATCGCGACTTCGTGTTCCGTAAAATGTTTGAAAGGCCCACTTTGTCCAGCGAAACACGCGCCGATGACATTGTTGATAATGTGAGGGAGCTGTGTAAGCTCGACTCTACGTATGATTTTTACCAATATCTCCGAAATCACGTTGTTAACTTGTTTATCAGAATGTTTGTGAGCCGCACGGTGGCAGCTGAAATATGCATGGAAGCAAAGATGAATGACGTTGGTTACGCTGCTCTGAAGCAACTTGATAAGGCTGGCCTTCTCCGATTTGAATTATCGTACGCGGCATATTCCTGCGCTTCCTAGCTTCTATTAACTTCATCTTTGATACTTTATGAAGAACCCTGGTAGAAGATCTGCTACGGGTACTTCTCTTGATCTTAAAACCTACATCTCAGGCTAATTTGATCATATTTTATAGACATTCCTCACCACGCGATCAATTTGCAGTGTCGCCATAGGAGAAATTCTGGTCCATTTATTCACAGATTTTCCTTCAACTGATGGCGCCGTTCGCCTCGTAATCCTCATTGTTATCTTCATTGCTGCCGACAATCTTCATATGCCAACATCGGCAATACACAGAAAACTTGAAAATCTAGCTCTGACTCCGTTCACGAGAAGAGATGCCTACAACGTCCTCATTAACCCATTCGTGGAGCGATATCACTCTGTAACAGAATATGCTCAAGAGGAAGTTGGAGTTCAGGGGGATGGTTCCAAGGGGATGAGTGACGCGGAAATTGAAAGTTTAATGGAAGAGGTTGGAACCAGGTGTTTGGAAATTGGATGCAAGGTTCGTTCAAGTGCATGCATGTACGAATTTTTCTCCGACATTGACTGAAACCATCAGGGAAGACTCTTAAAGAGGGTCTACGACTCCTATTCCCCTCTCAAGGGCTTGATCAGCAGACTTGTGCTTCGGAAATATCATATCTCTCTGGAAGCTGTTCCGTCATGGGAAGATGGGTCTGCGTGTCACGCATATGTTGCCCCGCTGTGTCAAGATTTCATGCGATATGGAGTCGGGACCGTGCATTCACTGGAGAGTTTGCTGTCTGTGAAGGAATCTACGGAGATGGCGAAAGATGAAGTTCAAAGAGCAGAAAGCGACGGTCTGGATTCTCCGCCTTATGCAGATTCAGAGGGCTTTGAAGAATATAACAGTTCGGAATTGGTAAGCGTCATTGTCGACTGCGAGAGCCTTTTTCAATTAATGGTTTTGAATTAGGGCGGTATCACACAAGAATCTTTGACGACGATGATACGCCATGATGAAGTTGTACCCGTTCGTTCGCGGAGAAGAATAATGTACTCTTATGGACCTTCTGAGATGTCAGGAAAACTACGGTATCCTCACGGTGAGCGGTGGCCCACATTCGTAGTGAACTTTCGCTAAGATTTGTTTAGATCCATTGCATGTAGGACGATGGGCGAAAAGTCAATTCGGTTCTAAGAGCAGCGTTATCGCTGTCTTCATGACGCATGCTGTCATCAACGATAATTCTAATGTACGCCGAAGACATTTGTTGGCATCGAGTAGCTCGCTGAATCTGACCTTTCCAGATGCTTCACCATTACTTGATGTATGCGGATGGCAACCAGACGCACCCACTAGGACTGCATGTGCCGATAACTTTCAAGCACTTCCAAATACTTGCACGCCTGGGCCGAATGCCGGTATGTTTATCCAGCCATCCCGCTCTGCTTGCTTGAACACCCCTGGTGCACAGAACTCTTATCTATACCATGAAGTTGAAATTGGGGCCGAATTTTACATGGATGAGAATGATTACATAGCTAAGAACGACGCGGCTAAAATTTTAGAAGCCAAACATAAAGTCAAGGTTGAAACCACGCCAAATATGCTACCCTCATCTTCCTCCTCTACCCCAGCTCCTGTCACAACTAGAGGAAAGAAGCGTCCGCGTCGGTCGGCGGCTGTTACAGTTCGATCATATGCTGTCCCTGATTCGGACGACGAAGCCATTACGGACGAGGATAGTCGCTTCTGGATCGACAATCAGAAGTGTAAAGAAACGAACTTGCAAATATGGATCAAGCATCTCAGCGACCTATTGAAGTGTGAAACACGGAAGGTTCGTCATTACCCCGCACCATCATTTTCTACCTTGAGTTCATTGCTTTTCAATAGTACACCGAGATGAAAAAACGCATTGAGAAGTCTTCCGAAACAGATGCTAGAATACGAATTCATAGAGTGAGTCTAGTCTCAATCTGCTTTTTGATGAAAATCCTTTTAATTGACAATTTTTTGGCTATTCAACCAGAACGAATTTGTTAAATCGTTGACAACGAATTTACGCAATCTGCGAAAACTTGAAGCAGAGAATCGTCTGAAATTTTATGGACATGAAGACGTGGTTGAGGATTACTCTGACGACGAAGATGACGATGACTACATGGCACGGCGTACAAAGAAGCGTAAAACAGCATACCTTTCACTCTGACATTTTTTCAAAGAACCTTTTCTCTCTATTCACAATTCTCTTTCTTTTTGCATTTTTGTCATGACCAATAACTCAATTAGCATAACGATTCACACATTGAAGGCTTCATAGTGCATACTCAATATATAACAACCAAGTGGAGAAACATATCATGATATATTTATATTTCCTGATGATACCAGCCAATTACTTGTACATAGATGCTGTAAAGATTTTGCTGCATAATGCCAGTAAAAACATGATGCATACTATGTTGATGAATCCATTGTCAGAAAAGCCAGGGTCATTATAATATAGATAGAGAAATAAAAAATTGAGTTGTACAGTCAGCATAAGTATGTAAGAACGGTCATTGTCCAGACATTATAAGTAACTTGTCTGTTTATGTGACATATCGGTAATGAAGATCTCTATCTCCTAGTCTTTGTCGTTCTTCAGGTGTACTTGATGGTTGAATTTTTTCACCTTCACTCAGAAGGCGGTCACGTCTCTTGTTCTCGCGGTTCATCCAAGTAGAGAGATATATAGTGACGAGCACAGAGAACAAGAGATAGCCAATTGAGATGATGTGTGGTTTCCGGAAACGATGTCCAGACAGATCGGGTCGGTAGATTAGGACACTTGTAATAAAAAGAGTGGGTTTAGGACAAGTTACAAATAGATAGAGAAGAGACTTACCCTGCAATGGCACCAATATCTCCAATGGTAATTTGCATAGCGACTGCAACTGCACGTTTAGTCTGCGCAGAGACATTTTCACCTGGCCAACTACAAAAAAATCAAGAATCAGCTCAGGGTTCATGGACAAATCGGAGAGGAGATTCTGCCTTAATAACAGGGCGTTTCCTGTATATACACCAGCATTGGCCAAATGAACACCAACATATTGTGCGCCAGCTATTTGAAAAAGTTGAAGTTGTGGGTATATATACATCTTAGTTTTTGTACTAACCAGTTTTCGTCGTTAAGAGGACAATGTATCCTGAGAAAGTGGTGGAAAGTGGTCCAACAAGAAGTCTTATTAATGTATATGTGGAAAGGAATCCACTTACCAACAATGGCTACCCCAGCTGCGCCAATGATGAATGGCGCGCGTCGATTGACCTGTGAGGACAGCCAAACCGTTGTCCAGATGGAGATTGCTGCAAGGGTGTTCGGTGGCACCGTCAATCTAGAGAATAAAAAGCTATGAGAAGTGAATCGTTTCTTGGTCTATGATTCGTGACCCACAACTGTGCTTGCCAGGCTTGAAAACCGAGCTGTGCGATGATAGAGGGCTGAATAAACTTGAGATTAGAAATGATAGGTGAGAGATAAATTCCCCACTTACCAAAAACAGACTCAAGGAGTAGAGGACAAAAGCGAAGCCGTGAAAGAGGAAAGCATATCCCCAAACGAGATGATCTGTCAGTGCCTGACGGACGTACGTCCATTCAAAGCGCTCGATGAGGGCTGCGTCGGAATCCGCATTCAGGCGCTCGAAGAGTCTTTTCTTTTCCGACGGCGTGAGCTTGAAGATCCAGGGTTAGTGTCAAAGAGAGCAGGTGAAATGACCCCACGTACAAACTTCGCCTTGTGAGACCAAGTGGGTACGATGAAATATGCGACGACGGACAGTGCGATGGTCAATATACCCTCTAGAATGAAAATCCTGATTGTAACGCATCAACGAGTATTCAGAACATCCACAAAGAATGTATGTATGCCAACCATTGCCATCCCCTTCGTCCACCAACACCTTCCATCTTTCCAATGGCATATGCGAGTATACCTGAATGCAATTTGTGAAATCTGATGACTATTGTTACACCACAAGGATCTGACCTCCAAAAGCGCCTGCCAACGCAGCACCTCCAAAGAAGATGGCAACTCTCCAACTACGTTCATGCCTCCGATAGTATACAGAAAACACATAGATGGTACCAGGAAAGAGGCCTGCTTCCGTAACGCCAAGGACTAAAATTCGCATAACGTCAGAGGAATTTTTGCATAAAAAATGTGAAGGATAGTGCTTACGGAATCGAATCCCAAGTAGTCCAGCTTGGTTTTTTACAAGACCTTGGAATATGGTGACGAGACCCCAGCATAACGTTAGGGAAGGCAACCAATATTGTGGGTTAAAACGCTTTAAACTGAAATGACATTAAATTGAGAATTTTGGGGGCCGAATGGGAAAACAAAGGGGTTCTGTACATAATCTGCAACAATTGTTGGTTGTATGCGCGTTGGGTGTTAAATCATAGCCGGACGAACATTTGCAGGAACCTCAAATATAACATATGCCACAAAATACATCGCCAGGGCAGTGTTGTACGCTGCTGGGGATACATGCAGGTCCTAAAGAGGAAATTAACTCTGTGGACGAATACAGGTGGGGAGTCACCAACAGTTGTAAGGCCGATGATTCTGTCAGTGCAAAATGTGTTATTTATTCTGAATTTGAGTGGTTCACGAGACTATTTGCATACCTTGCATTTCCTATGTTCGACCTACACAGACCGGGTCAGATCACCGTTATATCTTACCGATCTCAATGGATGCGACCGTACCTATCCAAGAAGCTTAAAAGGTAAAGCAGGGTCAAAATAGGAATGAGGCTTTAAACGAGAGGTTACATCTGGAAGTAGGGAAATCTAAAATACAAACACACCGGAAATCAATCTTTCGAACAAGCCTCTTGTCTTCAGGTGTGTTAAAATTGTCGGCGGTCATGGCTGAACCTTTTTCAGATGGCAGTTTAAGAGACATGGGGCAGGTATATACAGCAGCGACAGAGTCGGGTCCATTTTATTCATTCGCGGGGTAGAAAAAGTCGCAAGCGCCTGTTCGGATTGCGCCATGGGACGTGAGACCGTGTTCAATGCCGTCAGGGTTAAGAGTGTGGGAACTTTGATCACTGTGTGTGGTTTGTCCCGGACGTGTACATCTTATTTTAATATGGAGGCTCTTCTCTTCAACGTAGGATTCTGTCCAAATTCCCTCTCGTTCAACAAGCTCAACTGACACACAAGTGATCAATGATATAGGTCGATACTGGCTTTCTGGAAGCAATCGTAAGAGGCTACAAGGCAGGCATCCTATCCCAAAACCAATACGCCAATTTAGCACAATGCGAAACGTTGGAAGGTAACATACAACCTCTTGCCTTTCCATTTCTTAAATTATAAGTTCATAGATTTCCGAACACAACTGTCTGCGACTGATTATGGCAACTTTCTTGCCAACGAACCTCTCCCTATTTCAACATCTACCATCTCCGACAAGGCTACTCAGATATTGGTTGAGCAATTCAACTACCTGCGTAATAATGCCGTGCAGCCCCTCTCCAAGTTTCTGGAATACATCACGTCTGTCTCTTTCTCTATTTACTAAGAAATGTTGCTGACGAGTGAGATTTAGTTACGCGTATATGATCGACAATGTCGTTCTACTCATCACAGGGACTCTTCACGAAAGAGACACCCATGAATTGCTGGAACGATGTCATCCCCTTGGGGTATTTGATACCATGCCTGCTCTCTGTGTAGCTACAAACGTGGAAGAACTCTACCAGAGTGTCTTGGTGGAAACTCCGCTTGGTGCGCAGCAACTCGCTGTCATAATAAATATTGTATCCTCAAAAAAGCTTTATCCATTTAGCACCCTACTTCCGAGGTTGCCTCTCTGCAGCAGATCTCGACGAGCTGAATATTGAACTCATCCGCAATACAGTGTACAAAGCTTACATTGAAGATTTTTACAACTTTTGTACCACCCTCGGCTCACCTACATCAGACGTTATGCACAGGATCCTCGCTTTCGAAGCTGATCGCCGCACAGTCAACATCACCATCAACTCCTTCGGCACAGAACTATCTAAGGAGACCCGAGCAAAGCTGTTCCCCGCTATTGGTCGTCTCTGGCCTGAAGGCAACAACCAGTTAGCTAGAGCTGACGATATAGATCAAGTCCGCCAAGCATGCGAAAGCGTTTCCGAATACCGCTCCTTCTTTGCAGATTCTAATTCATCGCAAGGCACCGGTACAGGTTTTGACGACACTCTTGCTCATGCCTCCCATCTAGAGGATCATTTCTTCAAAATGGAAGTACATTTAAACAGACAAGCGTTCCTTCAGCAGTTCCAGTATGGCGTGTTTTATTCCTATATGAAGTTGAAAGAGCAGGAGATTCGTAATGTGACTTGGGTTGCGGAATGCATTGCACAAGATGCGAAGGACAGAATACAGGATATTATACTCATTTTCTGATTCTTCCTTCCCATTCCTTCCAAGTCACTCATGGATGGTCATTGTAATCTTCATTGAATAATATGATACTATATTGGATGGGATGTTCTTCCTCCCTCTCAACTGTCCAGTCACATCAATGTCACATCCTGAAACCGTCGGCTCCTTTGTTACATTCAAACTCCGACCAATGGCGAACCGTCCACACGATAAATAAAGAATTAAGGTAAATTAACAAGTCAGAAAAATAGCTATTAAAGATAAGAAATGCTTTATTGCATATAATGAGAATTTTTTACTAATGTTAATGGTATACCCCTATCTCGATTGCAGCTTGTCTAATTGATTTTCCACCACGGACAAGAGCAATAGCTTCTTGTAATTTCTTCTCATAATACGGGTCGTGCGTACTTTGTTGTTTTCTTTCACTACGATATGCGGACATCGTGCATATTGCGTTATATACTGTCGATTAAACGCGCCAGTTTTAACAAAATTGGCGCGTTGTTTACCAAACTTTACATGTTTCCAACTTGTAACTCCGCTTTGCCGTTCTTCGGCATTTCCATCAAGAGTGACATCGACATCGAAAATTCACCACCTCTTACACTTTGTTTTTTTTTGAAAATAATTACATTGCCCTGTTTGTCTTAAAGTGTGTGTTCATAATGCCAAGTTTGAGAGGATTGGAGCCAGCCGTTGTTGCAAAAATCAAGGTGGACGGTTGAGGGAGGTGGAAGAACATCCATCCAATATAGTACATGTATCATTATTTACACCAAAACCCAAATGAAAAATCTAAAAATACATCTTGATGGCAATTCAGTTAAATACATCTACATATATATCTAACACCGGAATGTCATTGTTCTTTTTTGGTGGAAATGAAATCAATCAGCAGTCGCGCTTGCGACGAATGCATTGAAGTTATAAGTTGTCGGACTGCCTTGAAACGTAAATTCTTTTGGATGGAGTTCAGCAATAGTCTCTCCATTTCGTTCAATAGTTCCTTTCATGATGCCTCCAGGAGTAATAGGTAGCGCAAGCTTCGAGAGACCAGCAGGAACTCGAAATGTCTTTGACGACGTCGATGAAGTTGACAAGGTCACGTTAGAAGGAGCGGTGGTCAATACAACAGCCCAAACGGCATCTTCGAACTAAAGAAAGGTGGGACGTTTAATAGACAATAAAGCAGAAGGATTATGGATGTTTACCAGTTCAAAATTCGTAGGCTGCGGGACTGGGTCAGATGTTGTGGCTCGAGTCGAATGTGGGCGAGACCACATCACGATCTTGTCCTTCTCGATGGCAGGATATTCTCCCGTCTTAAATGCACTTGCATAATACTGCGTCAGATCCAGCCAAGCTATTTTAAAATGGTTCCTCAGTCAGCAAAAGAATAAATCATTTGATAAATAGCTTGTACCTGTATGATCCATACCATCAGTCCATGCCTGGCTATTGGGTTGAGCTCCTTTGATAGGTCCAATATAGTCCGACTCGCCGTAATCGTTCCATGTCAAGATTTGGACGATGTCAAATTGATCTCGTAGGTTGACGATTGACTCCCATCTCTTCGAGTATAGGTGCTGATCGGACAGGAAGACAAACTATAAGACACAATATACAGTTAGTCAGGGTGGACGTGGAAAGATGAAGGGGATCATACATACATTTTTGTTAAACGAATCGGCACCATAATGAGTAAAGAACCAAGGCGAGACAGCGCCCATATAAGCCCGTTTCGACGATTCTCCATCACGAACCTGGACAGTACCGGGGATAGCAGCTAGACCATCGAGATGCTGTTTGTCTGTCTCTGTCGCACCAATGAATTTCGACAGAGCGAGTTGCATTTGGGTCAATGTAGAATTGACTTCTGCATTAAGAATTGTCTCAATTGCCGTAGCGTGAGACCCAAGACTCAAAAGGGCCTTATGGGACCCGTTTTTACTGCCAGAAATCGAGGAAAGAACCTTCTGTGCAAAGGACGTCGTCACTTCGACAGGCCAACCCGAATTCCACTGATCAAAGTCAATGTCAACGTTTTTCAGAACAAAATAGAATAAAACGTACGTTGAAATCGCCATCCATGACATCTGCGAAATCAGCGAAGTTGGCTGGATCAATAAAGAATGCGGGAACAAAGTAAATTTTCCCATCAAGGTCTGGATGCTTCGAGAACTGGCTCTTCCAGCCGTCCGGAACACTTGCTTGGCCGAATTTGCAGCCTTCTCCGGAAAAAGTGGAGACGAAAGCCCGAGATGCATATTGTAATTGGTTGGGGTGAGAAAGATATGTGTTAACAAGGTTACGCAGAGTCTGCGCATCGTTAGGAGAATGACATGGAAAGGAGCTGAAGGGAAAGGAAAGTAGTAGATAAGGGTCTGTCGACTTTGGAAGATTGATCACATACGACATGTCAAGGGAGAGAAATAATTTGAAATCAAGACCAGATTGCTTAGCGGCGTCATAGCTGTAAAAATAGATATATCCTAAGTAGGCTATCCATATTGTCTGGAGGTCGGATGGAACTTACGCGTCAGTGACACGGGCTGGCTCCCAACTGTCCGTGCCCATGTTCAAAGCAAAGCCATCAATGCCTGCAGCGTGAGCAAGGACAATATCTTCTTTCCAATCATCTAGAGTGTATGGGTAGGTGTTGCCAACCATATGGTGTGCAACAACGTATTTTCGAGACCCATCTGTAGACACTGGTGGCTGAGAAGATTGAGGGACTGAGTCGATGGCAGACGGTAATATTGGATTTTTGTAAGACAAAGTTGTTGTGGTGATCGAAGACGAAGAGGAAGAAGTGTCATGGGTACAGGTTGTAGTGGACACAAAACTTTCAGAAGTCGGCGTCGGCATGAGGGTTTGTGTGGCGGGTCGAATGTCAGGGATCGTGAAGTGGGTAGGAACGGAACCAGCCGCAATAGACGGTTGATGCTCTTGCCTCGTAACAAATCGTGAACGTCTTTCCATAAGTTTCTCTCTAGGAGATCTCTGAATTGGAGTGGCATACGAGCTAACAACGGAAAAGAGCGTAAGTAAGCAGAAAAGACAGCGCATATTGGATCGTGAAAGACAGTGAGGAAGGAGGGAATGAAAGTATAAAGGTATTACAATAATATAAGACGTACCCCAATCTTAGACAATGGCTGGACAATGGCTCGGGAAAAAGACGGTGAAAGTCACCTGACCGAAACCTATGACAGCTCTAGGGCCAGAAACATCACGTGCATGTGACAGTCTGTGACATGCTCAGCCGAAAACGGGGCCATACAGTCGAGATAAGTGTATTAGAATGATTGTAAAGTAGGATAATGGAAAATATATGGTATGTTGGTGAACGTTTGAATTATCAAGGTCTTTCCAGACAGATTCCGGGATAACTCGGTGACCACGATATTTTTCATTGGCATAGGCTGCCTGTCTGCCATTTAATCCTTGGCGATAGGCATCCATAAACCTACAAGAACGGCGAAAAAACCTATGTTATGTTCAGCAGGAGCAGTGAAAGAAACAAGTAAATTATAACTTCTCAGTTCAATAGAGTTTCACTATAAATGAAAGGTAGCTACCGGCTTTCTGTTCTCCTTTCCTCTTGGAATAGGAATAGATATGGGTTCTCTTGTTTAACTTTTCGAGCTGTGGTCCGTCCAAGGGTCCGTCGATTATTATGTGTCGCATATCCGGCTAGATTTGAGAGAGACCCAAGATTCCTTATAGGCATCCTTTAAGAGCTTTTCAAGCCTTTAGACATAGAAATAGGTGTAAAAAGTATGTATTTTGTTAATGGCACTTTGTTTTGGCCAAATAAAAAAAAATTGGCCGCGCCAAGGTCTAGCTAGTTATATTCTTAAGGGTTTGGCGCGACTCGATCTGTATATTTTCCCTTCCTGCAAGTGCCATTAGATTTTTGGTGAAAATAGGAGTATTGTGCATTAGCCCTACCTTACGTCTAAAATATTCTGATTTTTATGTTGCAAGGACTCGAATCTTCAGCAAACGCGAGCGATGATTAATTATCAATTATCCATCATGTGAAGGGCATTGGGACATGGATATCCACTACATCTTGCGAAATTTAACAATTGAAATTTTCACTCTTCTCCAAATCTAGTGACCAATTCTACTAGAAACATCAGGTATCTTCGACCGCAGGCAACACACCATTAACCACTATTGATGGATGAGGTGTCTCGACATCTGTTGCTGTCACCACGTCCGCATCGCCTTGAGCGCTAGCTTTTGGTCCCCACCCCACCCTACCCTCTTGCCAAGGACCCGCCCCGCTTCGCTGACATCCGCCCGCCTCAGCACATGTGCAGGTTCCTCCCAGGGAACTCGGCAGATTCTCCGCGTCGACTAAATCGAGCAGTACATCTTTATAATCACTCCCCAATATATCTACCTTTTCAACAGTCTCTTTCGACAGCCACGGTTTCACCACGCTCCATATGACAGTAAATGTCGAAGGCGCGTTTATGACAGCAAGCTTCCCCAGCCTTGCCATTTCTTTGTCATCAGTAGCTGAAGACATAGACGCTCAAGGGACGTACGTTTCGGGAAAATAATCCTGCGAAATTTGGAAGGAGTCTCGGACGAGCGACTTCATTTGCCAGAATTTGCTGAGTCTACCAAATCGAACAATCAGACACTTTCGCAGGAAAGCGCGCGCGACAGTGCGTACCCAAAGCCTTGGAGGTCAACAATGACAAGGCCCCCCTCGATTTCCTTACCCGCTTTGCGACCTGCGGCTGGAAGGACCTCTCGCGTCAACTGCCATCGTTGTACATTTAGCTGTCAACTTGAAATGGAATCTGCACTTGTAATGACTTACCGATTCGGCATTTACAATAACCGTTTGCCAATGTCTCTCGGGTGTGCAGTGATTATACAGTTTGGTCAGGTCCACATTTCCAAAGGTTTGAATGTTCAAGGGCCTGCCTTGCTGAGAAATTCGATGAGGCGTGGATTAATGCCACCTTTATATCTAAAAGCTAACCTTGTCGGTCTAGCAGTCGTACGCTAGGTACTTAGCTTAGATCTAGATATTGTGGGTACGCACTTTATGATACCATATCGGCCAACAATCAAATACTGCTTCCCGTCCAGGATACTTGTTCACTTCATTCAAATGAAACGTCCCATCCATATAGAATGGAAAATGTGGCTTACGTCGAAGGGGTCTATGCGCCTGTATAATTCGTCGATGCCAACTCCTTCTACTGTCTTGCGCCATTGCTGGCAGTCTTCAAACATTTTCTTGGATTGGACCACATCGAATCTTCGCGCTCGTAGAAACCGCCTGATATGTTGTCACTAGCTCTTCAGGAAAGTTCCATGAACGAGGTCGTTGGCCAATTATTTACGTACAACAGTGTGTCGTCATTCGTTCCAATAGTGTCCCAGTCGTGGAGTATGCCTTCAGCATATAACTCTTGCCTGAACTGCTTGAGCGCCTCCCCATGGATCTGATTGGTCATAGTAGTGTCCGATATAATAGGGAAAGGGAATTTTTTCGGCTTCTACTTGTTATTATGGCTATATCGTCGAGAATAGCCCAAGAGATTTGGGAGCTGGGCGATTAGAGGTGAAATTCGAAAAGTCGTGGGACCGGTGACTCGCGGTTCTTGCTTGTCGCTTGGCTGGTTTTCAGAGGTGCATACCTTGGGTAAAATCAAAACATGTCTTTCATTCCATTTGATGCCAACACTGACCATATGGTGATACCACCCTCCAAAAGGCTACCACAGTCCAGATTATCAGATATTGTGATACTCAACTTTAGATAGTTTGAGAATAGAACAATTGTTAAGCTTGGAGTTCAGACGGAGAATGTTGGGTCTGAAGTCGGGTGAGGCGTTGGCTTCAACTTATAGGTTGTGCGGCTCTCTGGATGGGTTGCCTCGAATTTTGGAGTAGGAGAGTCCAGAGTTAGGCAGAAAAGAAGCTTAAGGCAGAAGAGGACAAAGCAGGAGAATGAGGTTGCTAAGTTGACATTTGAACTGGCGAAACTACATACTACAGCTTGAATATTTATATGGAAAAAGACATAACATAAAAGGAGTAATTTAGGAGAGCATATGGTAGTAAAATGGACATGTTACAAAAAGGATCATACTCCGATGCCTGCTGAAGGGTGCTGACCAAAGGGGGTGGCAGGACGGGAATCCCGAACCAGACGTAAGGGGGGGGGCTCACCGGAGGCGGAGATTTTTTTTGGACCTATTTATTACCCGATGCTGCAAAGCCACAATAGGCAAAGTATCTACTTGAATAACTCTCAGAAGCTATCCTACGAAGTCTCCAGTAGATACCATAGTTACCTGACAGCTGAGGATGAAACTTTTTGGTTTGGTTGAGTTCCTGTGT
>Ga0193743_1000986_pt1 | contig 21744 bp, 24 predicted proteins | sample L2c2metaG_FD_143038 | JGI IMG/M metagenome (GOLD analysis project Ga0193743, IMG submission 143038) | Soil microbial communities from a riparian zone of the East river system, Colorado, United States - L2c2 | ecosystem: Environmental > Terrestrial > Soil > Riparian zone | place: USA: East River... | reverse complement strand
CGACGGAGTAGCCCAGTTTGAGGAGTTGTCCGACGGTCTGCGGCGTGGCGGCGACGCGCGTCTCACCCGCGTGAGACTCGCGCGGTATCCCGATGATCATCGGAAGAGTCTCCCATCTGCGCCCCGAGCACGCGCGTGCCCCTCTGGCGGTCAGAGCCAGACGGAAAGTGGCCCCGACACGCTGAGCGTGCGGGGCCGCTTGCTGGAGCAGCTTGCGGACTGCTCGGGCAGAGGAACTACGCCATCTGATCCAGGTATCCGGGGCAGTAGGCGCTGGCCGCCTCGACCACGAACACCGCCGCCTGATGCGCGGTCAGGTCGGTGTTGTCCATGATGTCGCCACCGATGCTGACGCCGGTCTCACCGTCGGCCAGGTAGCTGCACACTAGATGCGCGTCCTGGACGGCGGCCTTTGCCGAGTCGAACGTGATGCCTTCGGCGTCGATGTTGGTCAGGAACTCGTCGTCAACCGAGCTGGCCGAAGCGGTCGCAGCCCCGGCGAGGGCGGCCAGGCCGAAGGCGCCGGCGGCGAGGGCGGTGGTGGCGATGTTGGCGATGCGGTTGGTGAACAATTCGTGCGTCTCCCTGTGCTGTCCGACGTTGTCGTGGTCTCGCTTCCTGCGGGCCGTGAACAGCATCGGGAGACCCGCTTGGCGGATTCTCAATGAATTCTTGGCGACCGTTCCAAGACCGAAAGCTCACCGCCCGACGGGAGCGCCGGTGAGCGGACCGAAACCCGTCCGGAAACGACCAAGATCACGGCCGTAACGATCGTCGGACAGGCTGCCAACGCATGCGCCGCCGGAGCACCACCACGACGACTGAGGTCGGCACCACCATCCACTCGACTTCCGTCGAGGTGCTCGATGACTGCTACCTACGGGTCATCGCCGACCCGGAGCTCGCTTCGTGCTTCGACTTCGTCGACATCCGGGCGATCAAGCACCACCTGCGTTCAGTCATTGCGGACACGGTCGGCAGACCTGAGCCGCCGGACCCGTTCCATCACGGCATCCACGTGTCGGCCGAGCAGGATGCCCGGGTCAGAGGACACCTTGCCGACGTCCTGGCCGGCATCGGGGTCGCGATGCCAGTGCCGGATCAGGGTCCGGCACGGACCTCGCCTGCCTAACGGCCGGCCGCAGGCGGCTCCAGACCCGCCTCCTGGAGCTGATCCCTGAGCGTCGTAAGGGTCCGCTCGAGAATGCGCGACACGTGCATCTGGGAGACGCCGACCCGTTCGGCGATCTGGCTCTGCGTCATCGAGGCGAAGAAACGCAGATACAACACGGTCCGCTCGCGTTCGGGTAGTGCCGCCAGCAGCGGCCGCACCGACTCCCGGTCGGTGATGTGATCGAACTCGAGGTCGACGTCGCCGATCGTGTCCGCCAGCATCCGCGGGTTTCCATCACCGCCCGCGATGGGGGCGTCGATGGAGTGCACGTTGTACGACGCGGCCGCGATCAGGCTGTCGACCACCTCTTCCCGGTCGAGGCCGAGCAGCTCCGACAGCTCGCTGGCGGTCGGTGCCCGCCCGAGGTCCTGCGTCAACTGTGCTGTCGCCCTTGTGATCTGCCCGTGCCGATCCCGGATCCGTCGAGGCACGTGCATCGACCAGCCATGATCGCGGAAGTGCCGCCGGACCTCACCCATCATCGTCGGTACCGCGAAGGCGAGGAAGCTCGAACTCTTCTCCGGGTCGAATCGGTTCACGGCGTTCATCAGGCCGAGCCGGGCGACCTGGGTCAGGTCCTCGAGGTTCTCCCCGCGTCGGTCGTAGTGCCGCGCGACGTGGTCGGCCAGTGGCAGGCACCTGGTGACGATGCGTTCCCGCTGGCGGGCGTACTCGTGTGATTCGGCAGCCACGGTCTTGAGGACGAGGAACATGTCCACGACGTCGTGGTACTCGTCGTTGCGCTTTGGCGGCGCAACCGCTTCGGGCGCAAGTGTGTCGACGCTCATCGGAGCCTCTCCCCGACCTGCGTGCCCAGTTCGATCTCTGTCGTCCAGCAATGGTCATGCATGCGTGGACCCCCTAAGAGGTGTCCAGGATGCAGCGCCGCGTCGTCGTCCGACTGCCCTCACGAGAGGCGCGCTGCATCGTCATCCGTCGGTGAGACGGACCGGCGATCTGCCGTCGCCGCGTATCGGCGAAGGCGGGCGCGTGGAACGAAGTCAGATGGTTTGCCCGCTCGCTGTGCGGCGTTACGGCCGCTTGGCACTAAACGGCGGTTGAGTCCGGGTGGACGAATCGAGCGTACCCCGATTGTCCGATGCTCGGAAGGCGGTTTCGGCATTCGCGGGTCGGACGCATCGGCGGCGTTCCCACACGAACCTCAATTCGCCTGTGACGCTGGGCTTCCCGCACGGGTCGAAGTCGGATGCGGTGTAGATGTTTGAAGTACGCACCGAGCGGGTACCGGTGCCCTGCTCGTGTGCGAGGCCACGTTTAGGTGGAGCCATCGCCGTCACTGGCGGATTAGATTCAGCGTGATCTCAGCCCTTTCCCAGCCGGTTGGCCCCCGGTAGGAATGTCGAAATGAGCGCGACACCGCCTGCCGACTCCTGCTGTCGCTGACGCCCTCCGTCCAGCATCAGCCCAAACGTCGCAGGAAGTCGCAGGATTAGTGTCGGTCTTCGTCGATATCACGCCGGATGAGTCCCGTGTCGACTCGCCGGTCAGGTCCACCTCCACCCCAGGTCGCTGGTGTGGCCGGTTGATCCACGCCGCGCTGCCTCTGCTGTCCGTCGTCGTCTTCGCAGTGCTGTGGCAACTCGCCGCCGCCGCAGGCATCTGGAACCAAACCTTCGTGCCCTACCCGAGCACGGTGTGGCACGCCTTCATCGACGTTTCCACCACCCACGACGGTGTCCGCGGATACGCCGGCTACCTGCTGTGGGAACACCTCTACATGACGTTGCGGCGGGTGTTGGTCGGCGTCGTGATCGGCGTCGGTCTCGGCGTGTTGCTCGGTCTGGCGATGGGCTCCATCGGCTGGGTGCGCAGCGTCCTCGAGCCGTGGCTGACGTTCTTGCGCGCACTTCCTCCGCTGGCGTACTTCTTCCTGCTGGTGATCTGGCTGGGCATCGACGAAGCGCCGAAGATCACGCTGTTGGCGCTTGCGGCGCTTCCGCCTGCGGCGGTGGCGACCACCGCCGCCGTCGTCGCGGCACCGGTCGGACTGACCGAGGCGGCCCGTGCCCTCGGTGCCAACCGGGCGCAAGTGATCCGCGACGTCGTCGTCCCATCGGCACTTCCCGAGACGTTCACCGGCATCCGCCTGGCGGTCGGCATGGCCTACTCATCGGTCGTCGCCGCCGAACTCTTCAACGGCATCCCCGGCATCGGCGGCCTGGTCAAGGACGCAAGCAACTACAACAACACACCCGTCGTGCTGGTCGGCATCTTCGCGATCGGGTTCTCGGGTCTGATCATCGACGGTCTACTTCGCACCGTGGAACGGCGCGCCGTCCCTTGGAGAGGAAAGTTATGAAATTCAAGGCTGTACTGGCGGCGGCGGCCTTGGTCGGGTCAGCGACTCTCGCGCTGGCCGGCTGCGCGGTCGACCACTCCGGGCAGGAGGCCAACAAGCCGACCATTCGCATTGGCTACCAGACGTTTCCGAGCGGCGACCTGATCGTCAAGAACAACAAGTGGCTCGAAGCGGCGCTGCCCGACTACAACGTCAAGTGGACGAAGTTCGATTCCGGTGCCGACGTCAACACTGCGTTCATCGCCAAGGAACTCGACTTCGGGGCGCTGGGCTCCAGCCCCGTCGCGCGTGGACTGTCGGCCCCGCTGAACATTCCCTACAAGGTTGCGTTCGTGCTCGACGTCGCCGGTGACAACGAGGCGCTGGTGACCCGGAACGGCAGCGGCGTCAACACCATCGCCGACCTGAGGGGCAAGCGGGTGGGCACGCCCTTCGCGTCCACCGCGCACTACAGCCTGCTTGCGGCACTGGCCCACAACCAGTTGTCCGCCAGCGACGTTCGGCTCGTCGACCTGCAACCGCAGGCGATCTTGGCGGCGTGGGAGCGCGGCGACATCGACGCCGCCTACACCTGGCTGCCCACCCTGGACGACCTGCGCAAGACGGGCAAGGACCTGATCACCAGCCGCCAGTTGGCCAAGGACGGCAAGCCGACGCTGGACCTTGGTGCGGTGTCCGACGAGTTCGCCGCCGCCCACCCCGAGGTCGTCGACATCTGGCGCCAACAGGAGGCCCGTGCGCTCACGACCATCAAGGACGACCAGGACGCTGCGGCCAAGGCCATCGCGGCCGAGATCGGTTTGAAGCCGGAAGACGTTGCGGGACAATTGAAGCAGGGTGTATACCTGACGCCGGATCAGGTGGCCTCGAGGGAATGGCTCGGACCCGATGGCGCCCCTGGCAACATCGCGGCCAACCTGGAGAGCGCGTCGCAGTTCCTTGCCGAACAGAAGCAGATCCCGTCGGCCGCGCCGCTCAAGACGTTCCAGGACGCGATCTACACCAAGGGACTGCCCGGTGCCCTCACGCAGTAACCCTTCAAGCAACGACGAACGCCCGGTGTGCGGCGGTGTGCGCATCCACAACGTGGAGCACCGCTACGGCTCGGGGAAGGACCAAGTCACCGCACTGGGTCCGGTCGACCTCGACGTCGAACCGGGAGCGTTCCTGGTACTCGTCGGGGCCTCCGGCTGCGGCAAGAGCACACTGCTGCGGCTGATCGCCGGCTTCGAGTCGCCCACCGAGGGTCAGGTGCAGGTGGCCGGGTCGGAGCCAACGCCGGGCGTCAGCGCCGGCGTGGTGTTCCAGCAGCCCCGGCTGTTCCCGTGGCGCACCGTCGGCGGCAACGTCGAGCTTGCGCTGAAGTACGCGAAGGTGCCGCGGGAACGGCGTGCCGAACGCCGCGACGAGCTGCTGCACAGGGTGGGCCTTGACGGCACCGCCGACCGCAGGATCTGGGAGATCAGCGGTGGGCAGCAGCAGCGCGTGGCGATCGCACGGGCGCTGGCCGCCGAGACCCCGCTGTTCCTGCTCGACGAGCCGTTCGCCGCGTTGGATGCGCTCACCCGGGAGCGCCTCCAGGAGGACGTGCGCCAGGTGAGCGCGGAATCCGGCCGCACGACGGTATTCGTCACGCACAGTGCCGACGAGGCGGCGTTCCTTGGATCGCGCATCGTGGTGCTGACCCGGCGCCCCGGGCAGGTTGCGCTGGACCTGCCCGTGGACCTGCCGCGCGCCGGGGTCGACGCCGAGGAGTTGCGTCTCTCGCCCGAGTACGCCCGACTGCGCGCGGAGGTCGGTCGCGCGGTCAGGGCGGCGGCGGCCTGACGCAGGCGGCTACGCGAAGGGCGCGGCCATCGGACCACCGCATTGGGGGATTTTCACGAATTCTTGGCGCGCGTCGCGCGCCGCGCACGGTTAGACCGGCGGATACGCGGGAGGTGGGTAGACGCCTCGCAGCGCCCACGGGAACCAGTTGAAGAAGTACTCGATCTCGTCGCTCGCGTCGTAGTCCGGATTCGGATCCATCAGTACCTCCCAGCGAAGCGACTTTGATCGAAGTCTAGCCCCGGGACCCCGCGGGGGATACCCGATGGGGCCGAAAGCCTAAACTGGCCAACCAGTTGATTGGTACCCGGGCGACGTCCCGGCCTGCATATAGTGAGTCGCCATGTCCACGACCGATCCCAATGCCCTTCGCGCGAGCGGCTCATCGGTACCTTCCGCGAACGGGTTGACCCGGCGCGAGGAGCTGCTTGGGGTAGCCACGAAGCTCTTCGCCGGGCGGGGGTATCACGGCACCCGGATGGACGACGTCGCCGACGCGGTCGGCCTCAACAAGGCCACGGTGTACCACTACTACGCCAGCAAGTCGCTGATCCTGTTCGACATCTGCAAGAGTGCCGCCGACTTCACCGTGGACGCGCTGCATGACGATCCATCCGCAAGCGCGCGCGAGATGATCTATCACTTCACGCGCCGCCTGCTCGTTGGCATCGCCAGCGACATCGAGCGCGGGGCCGTGTACTTCCAGGAAGCTCCGTACATCACCGAGTGGTTCACCGAAGAGCAGGTGGCCTACATCCGCAAGGCCGAGACGTCGGTGTACGAGCACGTCCGCGACGTCATCGACCGCGGCATCGCCAGCGGCGAGTTCTACGACTGCGACTCGCACGTGCTCGCCCTCGGCTACATCGGGATGACGCTGGGTTCGTACCGCTGGCTCCGTCCTCAGGGCCGCCGCACGGCGCAGGAGATCGCCGTCGAGTTCAGCACCGCCCTGCTGCGCGGCCTGATCAAGGACGAGGCGGTGCGGGCGGAATCGCCACTGGGCATTGACGTAGAAGGCGTTGAAGGCACGGGCCCGTTGCGCTAGAAGGCGAAGCGGTTCAGCACGTCGTAGTTCCCCATCGGCGAGGCGTACGCCAGCCGATAGAGCAACCGCTGCGGCGTGAGCGGGATCGACTTGTAGTCCGCCATGGTGGAGGTCTGCTCGACGAAGTGCAGCCCGAGATTCCATCCCTCGATGTCGCGGGCGTCGCGGACGCCCCACTTGACGATTCCGTGGGTGAGGAGCTTCGATAGCCGCGGGCCGGACGGCGACGTCGCGTCGAAAAGCAGCTCGCCATGACCGACCCAATCGATGAGACGGGCGAACAGTTCCCACACCTCGCGCTCGGTGATGTACATCAGCAGCCCCTCGGCGACGACCACGGTCGGTCGGCCGGTCGGTACCTGGTCGAGCCACCCGGGATCGGTTACCGACGAGCCGATCATGCGGTAGGCGTCGGTCTCGTCGTACAGCTTGCACCTGAGCTCGATGACGCCGGGCTGATCCAGATCGAACCACTGCACGGTCGGGGGTGGGTCGATCCGGAATGCCCGGGTGTCCAGCCCGCAGCCGAGGTGCAGCACAACCGCGTCGGGGTGCCCGTGCAGGAAATCCCTTGTCCAGTCGTCGAGCTTCTTGGCTCGCAACGCGACCAGATACTGAGAGCCCCACGGTTGCGCGGCCCGGTGCACTCGCCTGAAGTCATAGTCGATGCGCTCGACGGCCTCTGCAGCAGCGCGGTCCCCCAAAATCGGGTGCGGTGAACGGCTTTCGTATGCCCGCAGGTACAAGGTGACCAAGTTCGTCCACTCCACCGAGCGCCACCGCACGGTACTGAAGTCAACCTTGGTGGCCGTCACGTTGCCTCCTCTCAGTGCGGTAGTCGATCCACCGCCGCATCAACTCGTCGCGGTAGTCCTGTGCGGAGAATTCGCAGAAGTCGCGGAAGTCCTCGAGGCGTTCGCGCTGTTCCTCACGGTCCCGGCCCAGCAACGCGAGGCCGAAGTCAGCGGCGTCGATCCCGAGCTTCATCCGCGACAGCTGGGCATCCAACACGCTGGTGAAGCCGCCGGGCGTCACCCGGTAGTGGTGTTGACGGGTCGAGGCGGGTAGCCGCTCGACCATGCCGCCCTCCTGCAACTGACGGGCGACGGTGCTTACCGAGGCCTTGCTGACCGACAGCACCTCGGCCAGTTCGGTCAGCGACTGCTGCGGCGGATCGCAGATCAACAACCAGCCGTAGACCCGCCCCATCGTGCGCGGAGCGCCGCGCACGATCGGGCGACGGTGCTTACCGAGGCCTTGCTGACCGACAGCACCTCGGCCAGTTCGGTCAGCGACTGCTGCGGCGGATCGCAGATCAACAACCAGCCGTAGACCCGCCCCATCGTGCGCGGAGCGCCGAGCATCTCGAAGAACAGGCCGATGCGGTCGACGAACTCGGACTCCTCCGGGGCCATTCAACACCTCTCACAGAACGTTCAGTACGAACTGAACGTACTGTACGCCGCTGGGGCCGGCATCGAAACTGCCGCCAGATCGCCGAATCTGTGGGTGAATTTCGCGATCTGCCAGCAGTCTCGGCGATGATGGGAAGCATGAAGTCCACCTTGTTGTCGCGACGCGATCTCGACTTCCTGCTGTACGAGTGGCTGCACGTGGACGAGCTGACCAAGCGGCAGCGATTCGCCGACCACTCCCGCGAGACGTTCGACGGCGTCCTCGATCTGTGCGAGCAGTTGGCCACCCGGTACTTCGCCCCGCACAACAAGAAGAGCGACGCGAACGAGCCGACGTTCGACGGCACCCGCGTCACCGTCATCGACGAGGTCAAGGAGGCGCTCGACGCGTTCGCCCAGGCCGATCTGCTCGGCATGAGCGCCGACGAGCGACTGGGCGGCGCCCAGCTGCCGGTGTGCGTGGCGCAGGCGGCGTTCGCGTGGATGTCCGCGGCCAACGTCAGCACGTCGGGCTACCTCATGCTCACGATCGCCAACGCCAACCTGCTGGGCAAGTTCGGTACCGACGAGCAGATCGAGACCTTCGTCAAGCCGATGCTCGCCGGCCGGTTCACCGGCACGATGGCGCTGTCGGAGACGCAGGCCGGCTCGTCGCTGGCCGACGTCCTCACCCGCGCCGAGCCGCGCGGGGACGGTACCTATCGCCTCTTCGGGTCGAAGATGTGGATCTCGGGCGCCGAGCACGAGATGTCGGAGAACATCGTCAACCTCGTGCTCGCCAAGATTCCCGGCGGTCCGGCGGGAACGAAGGGCATCTCGCTGTTCGTCGTGCCGAAGTTCCTGGTCGACCGGGACGGCTCGGTCGGCGAGCGCAATGACGTGGCGCTGGCCGGGCTGAATCACAAGATGGGCCAACGGGGCATCACCAACACGGTGCTCAGCTTCGGCGACGGCACGTTCAGTCCCGGCGGCGAAGCCGGCGCGGTCGGCTACCTGGTTGGCGAACCGCACCGCGGCCTGACCTACATGTTCCACATGATGAACGAGGCCCGCCTCGGCGTCGGAATGGGCGCGGTGTCCCTGGGCTACACCGGCTACCTGAAGTCACTCCAGTACGCGCGGGAGCGCCCGCAGGGCCGACCCGTGACGGCCAAGGATCCTTCGGCACCGCAGATCCCGATCGTCGAGCACGCCGACGTCAAGCGAATGCTGTTGGCGCAGAAGACCTATGTCGAGGGCGGGATGGCGTTGGCGTTGTACTGCGCGCGGCTGATCGACCTGGAACACACCGCGGAGTCTGCCGAAGAGACCCAGCACGTTACGGACCTTCTCGACATCCTCACCCCGGTGGCCAAGAGTTGGCCGTCGCAGTGGTGCCTGGCCGCCAACGACCTGGCGATCCAGGTGCACGGCGGTTACGGCTACACCCGCGAGTACGACGTCGAACAGCATTACCGCGACAATCGGCTCAACCCCATCCACGAAGGCACCCACGGTATCCAGAGCTTGGACCTGTTGGGCCGCAAGGTGACCCAGCGCGGCGGCGCCAGCCTGGCCGAGCTCGACAAGGCGGTGTCCTGGTCCGTGGCAGAGGCGACCGCGGTGGGTGGCGAGGCCGCCGAACTGGCTGCGACGCTGCGGGCGTCGTGGGAACGGCTCGTCGCCGTCACCTCGGGGATGTCCGGCTCGGGCGACGTCGAGGCCGCGCTGGCCAACAGCGTGGTCTACCTCGAGGCGTTCGGGCACGTCGTGGTCGCCTGGATGTGGTTGGAACAGTTCGTCGCCGCCGACGGACGGTCGGGGGACTTCTACGACGGCAAGCGGCAGGCGGCGCGGTTCTTCTTCCGGTACGAACTACCCAGGACCGCAGCACAACTGGACCTGCTGGAGAGTCTGGACCGCACCACACTGGACATGCGGGACAGCTGGTTCTAGGCCACCCGCCGCGATTCATGCAGGAATAGCATCAAGCGATGCTGTAAAGGCGTTGGACAGGTATCGCGTTCGCTCCCTACCTTAGTGACGGCGGCCACATCGGCTGCCCAGCAGGACCCGACTCACACAGGAGTGAATTGCCATGGTGACCTCCGCTGGCCCCTGCCGTTCCCGTGTCCTCGCCGGCCTCGCCACCGCCGCCGTCACCGGCCTCGTCCTGACCGGCTGCGGTGGGGTCGAGACCAGCACGGGCGGCGGGAACGGGGGCAACTACCCATCGGGCACGGTCGAGATGTACGTCGGGGCCTCACCCGGCGGCTCCAGCGACCTGATCAGCCGCGCGATGTCCAAGGGCCTGAGTGACGATCTGGGGGCCTCCTTCCCGGTGATCAACCGCGAGGGAGCCAACGGCGCGCTTGCGGCGGCCGAGGTGGCCAAGGCCGAACCGGACGGCTCGAAGATCTCCATCCAGAACGCGTCCCTGTTCGCCATCACGCCGCTCGCCGTCAGCCCGGACGAGGTCACCAAGATCGACGACTTCGACATCGTCTCCGGCGTGTCCCGGGATGACTACGTGCTTGTCACCAACCCCGCCAGCGGTTACCGCACCCTCCAGGACCTCGAGAACGCCACGCGCACAGTCCGTTACGGCACCACCGGCGTCGGCACCGGCGCGCAGCTGGCCGCCACGCTGCTATTCAAGACCGCTGACGTCGATTCCCAGGCGGTCCCGTTCGACGGTGGCTCCCCGGCCCTGACCGCGCTGCTGGGTAACCAGATCGACGTGGCCTCCCTGCAAGTCGGCGAGGCGATCGAGAACATCAAATCCGGCAAGCTGCTGCCCCTGACGGTGTTCGGTCCGGAGCGGATCGAGTTCCTGCCCGCCGTGCCGACTGCGAAGGAGCAAGGCCTGGACGTCGAGGTGGCGCAGTACCGGTTCATGACGGTGCCCAAGGGAACTCCGCAGGACGTCCAGGACAAGATCGCCGAAGGCATGAAGGCGACCTTCAAGACCGAGGGCTACAAGGCCTTCAACGAGCAGAACAGTCTCACGGCGATGGAGCTGCCAGGCAACGAGGTGCTCGCCAAGCTACAAGAGGACCAGCGGCACTACGCCGACCTGGTTGAGCAGTACGGCGTCAACCTGCGTGACGAGGGCTGAGCCCACGGTTTCGGGCGGGACGAGGAAGCAGACGATGACTGCCGTGCACGACCCGAGTACGACGCCCGACCGGCGCCATGTCCTGGCCGACGTAGAGGCCGACGTCGCCAACGAGCTCGAGGAGGAGCAGCCTCCCGCGGGCGGGCCTGCCTACCAGACGGTGAGCGCGGTCATCGGCGTCGCCGTCGGCGTCGGCGGCGCCGTACTCGCCTACCGCTACGGGCTCGGCTCCCTGCACCAGCCAGGACCGGGCCTGTGGCCGTTCACCGTCAGCGTGGTGATCGCCACGCTGTCGGTGGTCCTGCTGGTGGTGGGGCGTGGGCTGACCGACAGCGAGGCATTCACGCGGAGCAGCGCGCTTCCGCTGATCGGCGCGATCACCTTCGTGGCCTTCGGCCTGCTGATGCCGCTGGTCGGCTTCGAGATCCCCGCACTAGTGCTCTGTGTGATCTGGTTGCGCTTCCTGGGCGGTGTGAGCTGGCGCCGCACCGCCGTGATCAGCGTGCTGACCACAGCGGCCTTCTACTTTCTCTTCCTCTACGGGCTGCGGATCCCGGTTCCGCACCTGATCACCTTCTGAATCGACTCGAGAAACCATGGACGTCAACGCTTTCCTGGACGGGTTCGCACTCGTCGTAGAGCCGAAGAATCTGCTTTACTGCCTGATCGGTGTGCTGATCGGCATGATCATCGGCGTGCTGCCGGGCCTCGGACCGGCGGCCACCATCGCGATCTTGTTGCCGATCACCTACACCATCAACCCGGTGTCGGCGATCATCATGCTTGCCGGCATCTACTACGGCGCTCAGTACGGCGGCACGATCACCTCGGTCCTGCTGCGCCTGCCGGGTGAGGCGTCGTCGGTGGTCACCGTTTTCGACGGTTACGCCCTGGCCAAACAGGGCCGGGCCGGAACGGCGCTCGGCATCGCGGCGATCGGCTCGTTCGTGGGCGCGACCATCTCGATCGTCGGCCTCTCGCTGCTCGCCCCGGTGGTCGCAGGCATCGCGTTGGACTTCGGTCCGCCGGAATACGCCGCCCTGGCGTTGCTGGGTGTTCTGCTGGTCGCCACGATCGGCAACGGCAACAAACTGAAGGCGCTGATCGCCGCGGCCGTCGGCCTGCTACTGGCGACCGTGGGCCGCGACAGCTTCAGCGGCGCATCCCGATTCACCTTCGAGAGTCTGCAGCTCGCCGACGGCATCGACTTCGTCGTCGTGGCGATGGGGTTGTTCGGGGTCGGCGAGATCCTCTACAACCTCGAGCAGCGGCACGGCAAGCCGCACGTCCCGGCCATCGTCGGCAACGTGTGGCCCTCCCGAAAAGACCTGCGGCAATCCTCGGGAGCCATCGGCCGCGGTTCGGTGATCGGCTTCGTACTCGGCGTCCTGCCGGGTGGCGGTGCGGTGCTCGCCTCGCTGGTGGCCTACGCCACCGAGAAGCGGCGGTCCAAGACACCGGAGCGGTTCGGCCGCGGCGCCATCGAGGGCGTGGCCGCACCCGAGACGGCGAACAACGCGGCGGCTACGTCGTCGTTCATCCCGTTGCTGACCATCGGCATCCCCGCCAACGCGACGATGGCAATCTTGTTCGGCGCGTTGCTGATCCTCGGCGTCTCGCCCGGTCCGCAGCTGGTCGACGAGCACCCGGATCTGTTCTGGGGGGTCATCAATTCGATGTACATCGGCAACCTGATGTTGTTGATTCTCAGCATCCCGCTGGTGGGTCTGTTCGTCCGGATCCTGCGGGTTCGCCCGGCGGTTCTGGCGCCGATCACCGCCTTGATCACGATCCTCGGCGTCTATACGATCAACAACTCCACCTTCGACATCTTCGTGATGGTCGGATTCGGCGTGATCGGCTACCTGATGAAGAAGACGGGCTTCGACCCCGGTCCGATGGTGCTGGCCTTCGTCCTCGGCTCACTGATCGAATCGAACACCCGCCGGTCCCTGCTCATCTTCGGCGGCGACCCGGCGGGCTTCGTCACCCGGCCGCTCTCGGGAACCATCCTGGCAGTCTTCGTCCTGGTGGCGCTGCTGCCGGTGGTCCGGCTCCTGCTCAGGCGTCGCAAGAGCGGCACCGAGACCGAATCCGTCCAAGCCCCACAGGAAGTCGGAGTGTGAGGACTGCCGTTCGTCAGCTCCGGCCTGCGTCGAGCCGTCTGCGGGTGTTACCGAGGTGCACGCGCATCGCGGCCCTTGCGGTGTCGGGGTCGCCGGCGACGACGGCGGCTGCCACGTTGTCGTGCTCGCTGCGGACACGCTCGACGTGGCTCGCGTCGGTCAGCGAGTGCGCGTCGCCCAGTCGGGTGCGCGGTAGGAGGATCATCATCGGACCGAGCGAGTCGAGGAGGTCGAGGTAGAAGCGGTTGGCGCTCGCTGCCGCCACCGCCCGATGGAATCCGAAGTCGGCCTCGACCGCGACCTCCGGCGCGGCCGCGACGAACGCCGCGAGTGCTGCCTTGATCGCTTCGGCACCGGCCGCGTCCACTCGCGCCGCCGCGAGCGCGGCCGCCTCGCACTCGATCCCCAGCCGGAAGTCGATCATGTCGAGCACGTCGTGGTGGGTCCTGATGGCGGCGGACTCGACGGTGAACGACGTCGGCTCCGGCATCGCGAGCACGAACGAGCCACGGCCCTGGAAGGTTTCGACCAGGCCCTCGGCCCGAAGCCGGGTCACCGCCTCCCGGATCACTGTCCGGGAGACGCCGTACTCCTCGACGAGCTCGGTCTCCGAGGGCAGCTTGTGCCCGGGTGGAAGGTCGCCGGCGAGGATGCTGTCCTTCATCCCGGCGACGACCCGCAGGGCCAGTGACGTCGTCATGGGGAAATCATCGCTCGCCGAACTCCGCGGTCTCCACGGTGAGGTGCCGCATCCGCTCGCTCAGCGTGAAGCCGAGACCGGGCCGGTCGGCCAGCCACATCCGGCCGTCGTGGATCTCGACGCGCTCCTCGAAGAGCGGGTTGAGCCATTCGAAGTGCTCGACCCACGGCTCGGTGGGGTACGCCGCGGCCAGGTGCAGATGGATCTCCATCGCGTAGTGCGGCGCCAATGCCAGTCCGGCGTGCGCGGCCAGTGTCGCGAACCGCAGGAACGGGGTGATGCCGCCGATCCGCGGCGCGTCCGGCTGGACGATGCCGCGGTAGCCCGCGTCGAGCAGCGCCATGTGCTCGGGAACGGAGGTGAGCATCTCGCCGGTCGCGATCGCGGTGTCGAAGGTGTGGCTGAGGTCGGCGTGGCCGACCGCATCCCACGCGTCCAGCGGCTCTTCGATCCACACCAGGTCGAACGCTTCGAGTTCGCGACACATCCGACGGGCCAGGGAACGGTCCCACTGCTGGTTGGCGTCCACCATCAACGGTGTCTCGACCAAGTGCTCGCGCACCGCAGCCACTCGTTTCAGGTCGGTCTTCCAATCCGGCTGTCCGACTTTGATTTTGATGGCACCGATGCCGGACTCCAGCGACGCGGTCGCCTTGTCCTTGATCTCGGCGACCGACGCCTGCAGAAAACCACCGGAGGTGTTGTAGACCCGGCAGGAGTCGCGGTGGGCGCCAATGAGTTTGGCCAACGGCAGGCCGGCGCGCCGGGCCTTGAGGTCCCACAACGCGACGTCGAGCGCTGCGATCGCCTGCGTGGCGACGCCGGAGCGTCCGACCGACGCGCCTGCCCAGAGAAGGGACTGGTAGATCCGGTCGATGTCGGACGGGTCCTGACCGAGCGCGGTCTCGGCGACCTCTGCGAGGTGCGCGTACTGCGCCCGCCCGCCCGCGCGCTTGGAGTAGCTGAAGCCCATGCCTTCGAGTCCCTGCTCGGTGACGACCTCGACGAAGAGCAGCACTGTCTCGGTCAGCGGTTTCTGCCGACCCGTCAGCACCTTGGCATCGCTGACGGGCGTCTCGAGGGGAAGGACCACGTGGGAGAGCTTGAGGTGACGGATTCGGTCGGGCACAGAACTAGTGTAATAAGTGCCTAACTCATCATACAAGTGCTAGTCGAAATTGATGATCTGTCGCACCGCTTCTCCGTCCGCGAGCTGGTCCATCCCTGCGTTGATCTGGTCCAGCCCGATCGTCGACGACACCAGCGCCTCCACTGGAAGGCGGCCCGACCGCCACAGTTCGACGAACCGCGGAATGTCCCTGGCCGGCACGGACGAGCCAAGGTAACTGCCGATCAGCGACCGGCCCTCGGCGACGAAGCCCAACGGGGACACGCTGATTCGAGCGTCGGGTCGCGGCAGGCCGACGGTGACGGTGCGTCCGCCCGGTGCGGTAAGGCCGATCGCCGTCTCCAATGCCGACGGATGCCCTGCGGCCTCGATCACGACCGCCGCCTTGAGGTCGCCCACCTGATCCGGCGTGTACGCCGCGTGGGCTCCCAGAGCCAGCGACCGGTCCAGCTTGTCGGGTATCTGGTCGACGGCGACCACCCGGACGTCGTCGTGGGCCAGCGCGGTGAGCATCGCCGCCATGCCGACTCCGCCCATGCCGACGACGGCCACCGTCTGTCCGGGCTTCGGGCGTCCGGCGTTGAGCACGGCGCCACCGCCGGTGAGTACCGCACACCCCAGCAGGGACGCGACCACCGGCGGCACGTCGGCGTCGACGGGCACGATCGACCGACGGTCGACCACGGCGTGCGTGGCGAACGCCGAGACCCCGAGGTGATGCAGCACCGGGGTGCCGTCCCGGGTCAGCCGGGTCTCCCCGGCGAGCAGCGTGCCCGCGGCGTTCGCGGCGCTGCCGGGCACGCACGGAGCCAGACCGTCGGTGGCGCAGGCGCTGCAGTGGCCGCAGCGCGGCAGGAAGGTCATCACGACGCGCTGCCCGACGGCGACGTCGGACACCGCGGCACCCGCCTGTTCGACGATGCCGGCCGCTTCGTGGCCGAGCAGCATCGGCACTGGCCGGACGCGGTTGCCGTCGACCACTGACAGATCGGAGTGGCACAGGCCCGCGGCCTCGATGCGGACGAGCAGTTCGGTGTCACCCGGCGGCGCGAGGTCGAGGTCGGCGATGGTGATCGGTTGCGACTCGGCGTAGCGGCGGGGTGCGCCGATCCGTTCGAGAATGGCCCCGCGGATCTTCATACCGACCAGCCTGCCCTCACTGACAGACTGCAGCCATGGAACGGTCGCTCACCAGCCGAGATTTTCCGGTGCACTGGCCGGTGCACACCCGTTGGACGGACAACGACATGTTCGGCCACCTCAACAACGCGGTGTACTACGTGCTGTTCGACACGGCGATCAACGCCTGGATCAACACCAGCACCGACGTCGACCCGGTCACCGCACCGTGGCTGGGCGTGGTCGCCGAGTCCGGCTGCCGCTACTTCGCCGAGCTGGCGTTCCCGGACCCGCTCGTCGTGGGGCTCGCCGTGACTCGGCTCGGGTCCAGCAGCGTCACCTACCGGTTGGCGGTGTTCGGGCCCGCGGAGCCCGACGTGGCCGTGCCCGTTGCGGCGGTCGGTCACTGGGTGCATGTCTACGTCGACAGGTCGACGCGCAGACCGGTACCCATACCTGCCGCCATCCGTTCGCTGCTGGAACCCGCGGTCGTCGAATAGGCCGGTTTGTGGCGCGCGTGCTGCGGCCACTAAGAGCGCTCCAGCCATTCGGCGATGGCAGCGGCGGCGTCGCGGAAGAAGAGCCGGTAAGGGCGGTCGGCGACATATCCGATGTGCGGGGTCGCCTCGACGTTTTCAAGGGTGCGCAGCGGATGGTCGGCGGGCAGTGGCTCGATGTCGAACACGTCGAGTGCGGCACCGGCGATGGACCGCGACCGCAGCGCGTCGATCAACGCCGCCTCGTCGACGATCGGCCCGCGCGACGTATTGACCAGCAGGGCGGTCTTCTTCATCGACGAGAGTTCGGCGGCCCCGACCAGACCGCGGGATCGCTCGCTGAGCTTCATGTGGACAGACATGACGTCAGCGGTGGCGAAGAACTCATCACGCGGCAGGTAGCGGGCGCCGGCCTCCTGCGCGGCGTCGGCGGTCAGGTTCGCGCTCCACGCCACCACATCCATGCCGAACGCCGCACCGATCCGGGCCACGCGGCCACCGATCCGGCCCAGGCCCAGGACGCCGAGGACACGACGATCCAGTTCGCGCCCGACGGTCATCTGCCATCCGCCGTCGGCCACCGCCTGCCGTTCGGCGACGAGATGGCGTGACGCGGCGAGGATCAGTGCCCAGGTCAACTCGACGGTCGACGCGACCGTGCCCCCGGTATTCGTGACGTGGACGTCGGCCTCGGCGGCCGCAGCCAAGTCGATCGACGCGTTGAACGCACCGGTCGACGCGATCATCCTCAGCCTCGGCAGTCGCTCGATGATGCTGCGTGGCAACGCGGTTCGCTCCCGCATAACCATGATCACGTCGAACGGGGCGAGGCGCTCGACCACGTCGTCGGGATCGGAGACGTGGTCGTTGAAGACGGTGATCTCAGCCCGTGCCGACACGGGCGACCAGTCCGCCGACGTCAGCGCGACGTTCTGGTAGTCGTCGAGGATCGCCACCCGCACGGGTGTGTTCTGGCTTTGGTTCACTGCGCTCCGTTCGTGGGGAAGGCGGTCGATATGCTCCCCTGATGCCGCTAGTGAGCAAGACCGTCGAGGTTTCGGCCTCCGCCGAATCGATCATGGCGATCGTCGCGGACTTCGAGTCCTACCCGCAATGGAACGAAGAGGTGAAGGGCGTCTGGGTGCTGGCGCGCTACGATGACGGCCGCCCCAGCCAGTTGCGCCTCGACGCCGCCGTGTCGGGCTTCGACATCAGCTACATCCAGGCGGTGTACTACCCAGGCGAGAATCAGATTCAGACCGTCATGCAGAAAGGCGACCTGTTCTCCAAGCAGGAGCAAGTATTCTCCGTCGTCGCAATGGGCCCGACCGCGCTGCTGACGGTCGACCTGGACGTCGAGACGACGATGCCCATACCAAAGCCGATGGTGAAGAAGATGGTCAACGACGCGCTGGAGCACCTGGCAGGCAACCTCAAGGTGCGGGCCGAAGAGTTGGCCGCCGGCGCTGGGGGTCCCCCCGCTTGCGGGGGAGAGCGAAGCGACCCGGGGCAGAATTACGGCTCGTAGCCGGTCAGGTCCACAACCCCAGCTCGTCGAGGCGCGCGGTGAGTCGCCGTGCGCCGTCATCGAATTGGACGTTGATCAGCCGAACCACCTCGTCGCGATCGCGGCGCCGCAGGGCGGCGATGAGCAGGCGGCGACTGGCGACCGTGGTGTGACCCCAATGGGGGTCGTCGGCGAAGATGCGGGGCGGCAGGTAGCGGGCCGCGTGGAGAAGGAACCAGGCGAGCTTGATCCGCCCCGAGGCCCGGTTGAACGCCCGGTGGAAGGTGAACTCGGCGTCGATCACATCGTCGGCGTCCCGACGCTCGATGGCGTCGGCCACCGCTGCGGCGCGCCGCTCGAGTTCGTCGATCTCGTCGTCGGTGATCCGCTCGGCGACCGACCTGGCGAGCTGGCTGGCGATCGCGGCCTGCAGCCAGAAGATGTCTTCGATGTCATCGCGGGTCAACGGCGAAACCACGTGACCCCGATGCGGTTCGAGCCGCACCATGCCCTCACCGCGCAACGTCCGCAATGCCTCGCGCACCGGAGTGATGCTGACGCCCAGCTCGGCGGCGGTCTCGTCGAGCCGGATGAACGTGCCGGGCCGCAGCGTGCCGGACATGATGCCGACGCGCAGGTGCGCGGCCACCTCGTCAGCCAGTTGTTCGCGACGAACCCGCGGCTTGGTGGGTGCGTTCACGGCCCTTCCGTCCCCATTTGTCCCTGCACCGTCCGTCCGTCTGGCGTGGGGTTGTCCCCGAGCCGCCGAGGCCATAGTGTGACCGGGGCAACACCATGTTTGATCAAATATCAACGCAGCGCAACCTGCGCCAAGTGACCCAGGGAGCAGCAGAACGTTGACCGCTTCGCCGTCGCCTGTCGAGCAGCCGTACCTGGCCCGCAGACACAACTGGACCAACCAACTCGCCCGTCATGCGCTGATGCAGCCCGAGGCCACGGCACTGCGGTTCCTCGGCCACACGACTACCTGGGGTGAGCTGGACCGCCGGGTCACCGCCCTGGCGGCCGCGCTGAGTCGGCGCGGCGTCGGGTTCGGCGATCGCGTGTTGATCCTGATGCTCAACCGGACCGAGTTCATCGAGACGGTCCTGGCCACCAATCTGCTCGGCGCCATCGCGGTGCCCGTCAACTTCCGCATGACGGCACCGGAGATCGCCTTCCTGGTCGGCGACTGCGAAGCCAGGATCGTCGTGACGGAACCGGTGCTGGCCGGTGTGGCGACGGCGGTCCGTGGCCTCGACCCGACGCTGGCCACCGTGATCGTCGCAGGCGGCGCCAGCGAGGACGGGCTCCTCGGTTACGACGATCTACTGGCCGAGGCGGGTAGTGGTCCCGGTGCCTTGGAGACTCCAGACATTCCCAACGACTCGCCCGCGCTGATCATGTACACCTCGGGAACCACCGGCCGACCCAAGGGCGCGGTGCTGACCCACAACAACATCGCCGGGCAGGCGATGACCAATCTCTTCACGGTCAGCCCCGACATCAACGGCGACGTCGGATTCATCGGCGTACCGCTGTTTCACATCGCAGGCGTCGGCAACATCGTCAGCGGCCTGCTGCTCGGCCTGCCGACCGTGCTGTATCCGTTGGGCGCCTTCGACCCGGGGGCGTTGCTCGACGTGCTCGAGGCCGAGGGCGTGACGGCGATCTTCCTGGTGCCCGCCCAGTGGCAGGCGGTGTGCGCCGCGCAGAAGGCCAACCCCCGCCGGCTCCGGTTGCGGGTGCTGTCCTGGGGGGCGGCGCCGGCGTCGGACAGGGTGCTGCACGACATGGCCGAGACGTTCCCCGGCACGCAGATCCTCGCCGCGTTCGGCCAGACCGAGATGTCGCCGGTGACGTGCATGCTGCTCAGCGGGGACGCCATCCGAAAGCTCGGGTCCGTCGGCAAGGTCATCCCCACGGTCGCCGCACGCGTCGTCGACGACGACATGAACGACGTGCCCGTCGGCCAGGTCGGCGAGATCGTCTACCGGGCACCCACTTTGATGGCGGGCTACTGGAACAACCCCAAAGCCACCGCCGAGGCGTTCGCAGGTGGCTGGTTCCACTCCGGCGACCTGGTCCGCCAGGACGAAGAGGGCTACGTCTGGGTGGTCGACCGCAAGAAGGACATGATCATCTCCGGCGGCGAGAACATCTACTGCGCCGAGGTGGAGAACGCGCTCGCCGGGCACCCCGCGATCGCGGAAGTGGCGGTGATCGGTAGGCCGCACGACAAGTGGGGCGAGGTACCGGTGGCGATCGTTGCGTTGGGCGCGCTAGCACAGTCCGACCTGACATTGGACGAACTCAGCGAATTCCTCACCGAACGGCTGGCCCGCTACAAGCATCCCAAGGCGCTCGAAGTCGTCGACGCACTGCCCCGAAACCCCGCAGGCAAGGTACTGAAGACGGAACTGAGAACACGCTTCGGCGTAGCGAGTTCAGTTGACGCGAACGAAAGTTCTTCTGCGTCAACGGTTTCTGTCGGAACATCGGAAGGCTGACCGGAGGATGTGGGTTTGCTAACGGTTGCGTCCTCAATCCTGCCGATGCGGTGCCCCGCCCCGATCGGATCGGGTACAGTCCTGTGGTCCGCCTTACTACCGACGAGTAGGGAGACCGGGATCACACACACGGGGCAGGAGCAAGGAGAGGGCGTGCGACAGGTTCTGCCGGTGCGGCACGGTGACCGCGGCCTCGTCTTGGGAGTAGTCCGGTGACTGCGCAGACGCCAGGTCTCATCGACTACGTCCGCGACCAGGTAAGGCCTGGTCTCACGGCGGTTGGTGGTTTCGTCAAGATGTGTGTGTTGACGGGTAAGGCGTTGTTCCGTCGGCCTTTCCAGTGGCGGGAGTTCATTCTTCAGGGTTGGTTCTTGATGCGGGTGGCGTTTCTGCCCACTCTTGCGGTGTCGATCCCGTTGACGGTGTTGATCATCTTCACGCTCAACATTCTGCTCAAGGAGTTCGGTGCTGCCGACATCTCCGGGGCGGGAGCGGCATTGGGTGCGGTCACCCAACTGGGTCCGTTGGTGACGGTGCTGGTGGTGGCCGGGGCCGGGTCGACGGCGATCTGTGCCGACATCGGCGCCCGCACCATCCGCGAGGAGATCGACGCCCTCGAAGTGCTCGGCATCGACCCGATCCACCGGCTCGTCGTGCCCCGCGTGATCGCGTCGACGTTCGTGGCGTTGCTGCTCAACGGCGCCGTCATCACCATCGGACTGGTCGGTGGGTTCATCTTCGGCGTCTACGTACAGAACATCTCCGCCGGTGCCTATGTGTCGACGCTGACGCTGATCACCGGACTGCCCGAGGTGCTCATCTCGATCGTCAAGGCCGCCACCTTCGGGTTGATCGCGGGGCTGGTCGGCTGCTACCGCGGCCTGACCGTGTCCGGCGGCGCCAAGGGTGTGGGCACCGCGGTCAACGAGACCCTGGTGCTGTGTGTGATCGCGCTGTTCGCGGTCAACGTGGTGCTGACCACCATTGGTGTGCGGTTCGGGACGGGGCGCTGAGATGTCGACGTCTGCGGTCCTGCGTTCCCGGTTCCCCCGCACCGTGGCCCGTGGCGAGAAGTTCGTCGGCACCCCGGGCCGGTTCCTCGACAGTGTCGGGCACATCGCCTGGTTCGTGGTCACCGCGGTCGGCTCCATCGGGCACGCACTGCGCTACTACCGCCGCGAGACGCTGCGCCTGATCGCCGAGATCGGGATGGGCACCGGGGCGATGGCGGTGATCGGTGGCACGGTGGCCATCGTCGGGTTCGTCACCCTCTCG
>Ga0193743_1000985_pt1 | contig 21744 bp, 20 predicted proteins | sample L2c2metaG_FD_143038 | JGI IMG/M metagenome (GOLD analysis project Ga0193743, IMG submission 143038) | Soil microbial communities from a riparian zone of the East river system, Colorado, United States - L2c2 | ecosystem: Environmental > Terrestrial > Soil > Riparian zone | place: USA: East River... | reverse complement strand
GGGCGCGCTGGGCGACCGCTACGGGCGGCCCTCGACCGTGGCTCCAGAGCACCGGCCGCTCGGCTGTGAGAGTCTGCGCCCATGAGCGATCCGGCGAGGCGGCTGGTCGTCGTGATCATCGACGACCACGAGCTGTTCGCGCGGGGGCTCGCGCTGCTGCTGGAGAGCAAGGCCGGCGACCGGTTCGAGATGGGCGGGCTGACCACCCGGGTGGAGGAGGCGGCCGGCCTGGTCGAGGCCTGCTCCGCCGATCTGGCGATCATCGACCTGGCCATGCCGCCGCTGGGCGGGGCGGTCGCGGTGCGCCAGGTGAAGCAGCGCCGGTCGGCCACCCGGGTGCTGGCATTGTCCGGCTCGGACGATCTGGCACTGGCCGAGCGAGCCCTGCGCGCCGGCGCGGACGGCTACCTGCCCAAGTCCGCCGACCCGGACGTGCTGCTCGCCCCGCTGCTCACCGTGGCCGCCGGGCTGCGGGTGATGCACGGCGCGCTGCTCGACGCGCTGCTGACCTCCGCCCGCAAGCCGCCGGACGAGCTGCTGGAGCGGCTGGACAGCCAGGACCGCACGCTCTGGACGCTGATCGCCCGGGGCCTGGAGACCGCCGACATCGCCACCCGGATGTTCGTCTCGGAGCGCACCGCGAAGCGGATGGTCGCCGCGCTGCTGCACAAGCTCGGGGTGCCCAACCGGATCGAGGCCGCCGGACTGGCCGGCCACTACGGACTGCTGGACGAGTCCGGCCTTTCCGAAGCCCGCTGACCCCGCGCCCGCAGGTCAGGACCTGTGAGTGGTATTGGTCGCTATAGCGACCAATACCACTCACGGGCTCTGAGCTGAGGTATCGCTCTGCCCAGCCGCCCTCCAGTGCTACCTTGTCCAAGAGGTAAGACGGTAATCCCACAGAATGGGACGGGATGGACGGCGCGGAGCAGTCGGAGGACGTCAACGAGGCCTGGCGGCGCAACCTGTTCGTCTGCCTCGCGGGCTCGTTCACCACCATCGTGGCGATGACGCTGCTGCTCCCCTACCTGCCGATCTACGTCCACGAGCTGGGGGTGACCGACCCGGCCGCCGTGGTGCAGTGGTCCGGGATCGCCTACGGCGCGACCTTCTTCACCGCGGCCCTCACCGCCCCGCTCTGGGGCGCGCTGGGCGACCGCTACGGGCGCAAGTCGATGCTCATCAGGGCCAGCCTCGGGATGGCCGTGGCGATGTCGCTGATCGGGCTGGCGCAGAACGTCTGGCAGCTGGTGGCGCTGCGGCTGCTGACCGGCCTGCTCGGCGGCTACGCGTCCGGGTCGACCGTGCTGGTCGCGGCGCAGACGCCGAAGGACCGCAGCGCCTGGGCACTGGGCATGTTGTCCGCCGGGATCATGGCTGGCAGTGTGGTCGGGCCGCTGCTCGGCGGCGTCGCGCCCGAGCTGATCGGGATCCGGCTGACCTTCCTGGTTGCCGGCGCGACCATCTTCTGCGCGTTCCTGGCCACCGCGTTCCTGCTCAAGGAGGATCGGCGGAAGACCCCGAGTTCCGCGTTGACCACCCCGCGGCGACCCCGGGTCAGCGCATGGTCGAACGTCGGAGACAAGGGGCGGGTAGCCGCACTGCTGCTCACCGCGATGCTGTTGATGTTCGCCACCATGTCCATCGAGCCGATCATCACCGTGTACGTGAGCGCGCTGGCGCACGGATCCACCGCCATCGCGTCCACCGCCGGCGTGGTGATGGCGGCCGGCGCGCTGGGCACCATCCTGTCCGCTCCGCGCCTGGGCAAGCTGGCCGACCGCGTCGGGCACGCGCCGGTGATCTGTGTGTGTCTGCTCGCCTCGGCGGTGCTGCTCGCGCTGCAGGCCACCGCCGTGAACAACCTGGAGCTGGGCATCCTGCGGTTCGTCACCGGCCTGTGCCTTGGCGGGCTGCTACCGGCGATCACCGCCTCGATCCGGCACACCGTGGCCCCGGCCAGCGTCGGCCAGATCCTCGGCTACTCGATCAGCGCCCAGTACGTCGGCCAGGTGGCCGGGCCGGCGGTGGGTGGCCTGATCGGCGGCCACCTGGGCATGCCGGCGGTCTTCCTGTGCACCAGCTCGGTGCTGCTCATCGGCGCGGTGCTGGCCTGGCGCACCCGCGAACCGGCCGCCCGCGCGACCACCGCCCCAACCCACCCGTGAGTGGCAAGTGGTCCTATAGGACCACTTGCCACTCACGGGCTAGCGAATGGCCCCGGCGGCCCAGCTCGGTGCACCATTCGCCAGGTGAGCGTCTCGGACCGGCCACAGCTCGACTTCAATCACCTCGGCGACCCCCGCGAGCAGCTGATCATCGTGCTGGTCCGGACCGGGGTGGTGATCTCCTGGGCCGTGCTGATGGCCGCCGAGCCACAGCTGGCGCAACCGCACCGGCCGGCGGCCTGGGCGCTGCTCGCGGTGAGCGCGCTGTACGCCGTCCTGCTGGCCATCTGGCGGCTGGGCGCCCAGCGGATCCCGCCGACCTGGGTCATCTCGGTGGCCGACTCGGTGCTCACGTTGATCGGCTGCGGGCTCACCGGGGGCGCGGACACCTTGCTGGTCGCGGTGCTCCCGCTGATCGTGCTCGCCGCCGGGCTGGGTGGCCGCCGGGGCTACGTGGTGGCACTCGGCCTCGGCGTCGGGTACACCGTCGCGGTACTGCTGGGCACGCCCGGGATGCCGGTGCCGGCCCGGTTGTTGCACGGCGTGTGGTGGACGGGCTACCTGATGGCCACCGCGGTGCTGGTGGAGGTGTTCAGTCGACTGCTGGAGCGGCAGTACGACGCCGCCGCGCAGTCCCGGGCCGAGGCGATCGCCGAGCACGAGGCGCTGTTGGAGGAACGTGATCTGCGGGAACGGCTGCTCGAGTCACAGCTGGCCAGGCAGGACGGGCTGCGGGTGATCCTGCACGAGTTCCGCACCCCGGTCTCCTCGATGACCGCGCTGAGCCGCGACCTGGCCTCCGGCGCGCTGGCCGGGCCGGCCGCCACCACGGCACTGTCGCTGATCTCCGCGCACAGCGACCACCTGCGCGACATGCTGGACAACCTGGCCGACCTGGCCATCGTGGAGGGCAGCGCGGTGGGCCGGCCCCGGGAACGCCCGGTGGTGCTGGCCGAGCTGGCCGAGGCCGTGCTGGACGCCGCCGGGATCCCCGAGGAGCGGCGCGGCGGCACAGTCACCCCCGAGGGCGCCACGCTGCGCAGCGACCCGCAACGGCTGCGCCGGGTGCTGACCAACCTCGCCGAGAACGCCGCCCGGCACAGCCCCCGGGGCCTGGTGGAGCTGCACCTGTGCGCACACCCGGACCGGCTGGTCGCCGAGGTGCGCGACCGGGGACCGGGGCTGCCCGCCGACCAGCTCGGCGAGGTATCCCGCAAGTACGTCAGCCTGGGTGATCGGCGAGGCACCGCCGGGCTGGGGCTGTGGATCGTGGCGCAGCTGGTCAGCGGGATGAACGGGCAGCTCACCCTGTCCGCGCGGGACGGCGGCGGACTGGTCGCGCACCTGGAGATCCCGGTGACCGCGCCGTAGGTGACGGCCGCGCCCTGGCCGGCGCCCGCCGGTCAGGCGGCCAGGCCGAGGGCCAGCGCGGCGACAGCCACCAGGCCGAACGTGGTAGCCGGGACGACGTTGTCGTCGCGGGCCCTCAGGTGCACGAGCAGCGCGCAGCCGAAGAACAACACGACCCCCGCCGAGGCGGCAATGCCGACCCACGGGATCCGGAGGCCGACCAGCAGGCCGAACGCCCCGGCGATCTTCACCAGGCCGAGCGGGGTGAGCCAGGACTCCGGCACGTGCACCTTGGCCATGTTGTCCAGCACCCGCTGGTAGCGGACGAAGTTGGTGATGGCCGAACTGATCAGCGCGACGGCGAGCAGAACGTTGACGACGATATGGGCGGTAGACATGCGGGTCCTTGTCGCTGAACGGGCGCCGCTCCGGGCTACCCTGTCATCCGGGAGCCGTACAATACGAGGACAGTATCATATGAGTTCCGTACCATCGCCAGCGGATTCTGACGCCGCCCGTCGCCGACGCCGGTTGACCGCGGCGACCAAAGAGGCACTGCGCGGGCTGAACATTCAGCTGTCCCTGCTCAACCGGCAGGTCAGCACGCACCTCGAGGTCAAGGACGTGGACCTGGGCTGCCTCGAGCTGATCACCCGGCACGGTCCGCTCAGTCCGAGCGCGCTGGCCCGACGCGCCGGCCTGCACCCGGCCACCCTGACCGGCATCCTGGACCGGCTGCAGCGCGGCGGCTGGATCAGCCGAAACCGCGAGCCGAACGCCGCGGATCGCCGGGCGGTCTCCGTACGAGCGCTCCGCGACCGCAACCGCGACGTGTTCCGCCTCTACGCCGGCATGAACGCCGCGATGGACCAGATCTGCGCCGACTACACCGAGGCCGAACTCGAGCTGCTCGCCGACTTCCTGCGCCGGGTCAACCAGGCCGGGGAACAGGCCACCGACGAGCTGGTCGGCGACTGAACCTCCTTTGCTCTGCGCACACATACGCAACAGGGCCCGTTGCGTATTGGTGCGCAGAGCAAAGCCCGGTCAGGCCGGGGTCAGCGCGAACCCCCGGTAACCCTCGTCGGCCTCCTTCTCACAGGCCTCCCGGTAGGCCGGAACACCGCCGATGTAGGGCATGAACACCCTCGCCTTGCCGGGCACGTTGGCCCCGGTGTACCAGGACGCGCCGCGCGGGTAGACGGTTGGCGCGGCCACCTCGGCGGCGTGCGCCACCCAGGACTCCTGCGCCGCCGCGGTGGCCTCGATGCTGGCGATCCGGTGCTCGGCCAGGTACTCGATGCAGTCGCTGATCCACCGCACGTGCTGCTCGATGGACAACCGCATGTTGCTCAGCACCGAGGGGCTGCCCGGCCCGGTCACGGTGAACAGATTGGGGAAGCCCGCGACGCTCAGCCCCAGGTACGTTCGCGGGCCCTCGGCCCACGCCTGGCTCAGCGCGACGCCGCCTCGGCCGCGGATGTCGATGGCGGCCAGCGCCCCGGTCATCGCGTCGAAGCCGGTGGCCATCACCAGCGCATCCAGCTCGGTCTCGACCGGGCTGGTGCGCACCCCGGCGGGGGTGACCCGGTCGATCGGGGTGGCGGTGAGATCGACGAGGGTGACGTTGTCCCGGTTGAACGTCTCGTAGTAGTTGGTGTCCACGCAGAGCCGCTTCGACCCGACCGGGAACCCCTTCGGGATCAGGATCTCCGCGACGGCTGGGTCGGGCACCTTCTCCTTGATCTTCTTGCGCAGGAAGGCGGCGGCCGCCTCGTTCGCCTCGCCCTCCAGCAGCAGGTCGGGGAAGGCCAGCATCATGATCAGGCCGCCGCGCCGCCACAGCCGCTCGAACTCGGCCTCGCGCTGCTCGGCGGTCAGCTCCATGGCCGGCAGCTGGTTGAGCTCACCTGCCTCGAAGGCCACCCCCAGCGGGCAGTCCAGTGCGTTGCTCCGGCGCGCGGCCAGCTCCTCCTGGGTCTGGTCCTCGTCGGTCAGCTGGTGATTGTGCGCGGGCACGATGTAGTTCGCGGTGCGCTGGAAGACATGCAGGTGGGCGGCCTGCTCGGCGATCAGCGGGATGGCCTGGACACCGGACGAACCGGTGCCGATCACGCCCACCCGCTGGCCGGTGAAGTCGACGCCTTCGTGCGGCCAGCTCGACGTGTAGTAGGTGGGCCCGGCGAACGAGTCCAGTCCGGCGATGTCCGGCGTCTTCGGCTTGGACAGACACCCGGTGGCCATCACACAGAACTGGGCGGAGAGCCGTTCGCCGTCCTGGGTGACCAGCCGCCAGCGGTGCGCGGCCTCGTCGTAGCCCGCCGAGCTCACCGTGGTGTTCAGCTGGATGTCCCGGCGCAGGTCGAACTTGTCGGCCACCGTGTTCAGGTAGGCCAGGATGTCCGGCTGGGCGGAGTACCGCTCGTTCCAACGCCACTCCTTGTCCAGCTCCTCGGAGAAGGAGAACGCGTACTCCACGCTCTCGATGTCGCAACGGGCACCTGGGTAGCGGTTCCAGTACCAGGTGCCGCCGACCCCGTCCGCCGCCTCCAACACCCGGACCGACCGGCCCCGTGAGCGCAGCTGATGCAGCAGGTAGAGGCCCGAATAACCGGCGCCCACCACGATCACGTCATAGTCGGGGCCAGCCGGCGGAACGGTGCTCATCAGTACCTCCACGTCACTGTGGTTCGGCGTTCACCTCACTGTGCGCGGTCTGGCGAGCATTCGTAAATGCCTCGATGGGGGCAGGTCACCGACCGGTGAAACCCGGAGCCCTCCGCTCCGCGAAGGCGGCCAGCCCCTCCCTGGCGTCCTGGGTCCGCGCGCAGTCCACGATCGCCTCGCGCTCGGCGGCCAGCTGCTCCGGGTAGTTGTGCGCCCAGCCCTCCAGCAGCAACCGCTTCATCCGGCCCAGCGCGTAGGTCGGGCCGGCCGCCAACGCCGTGGCCCTGGCCAGCGCCACCTCGGCCAACCGCCCGGCCGGCACCACCTCGGTGACCAGCCCCCAGTCCAGCGCCTCGGCGGCGTCCAGCACCCGACCCGCCAGGATGAGCTGCTGAGCCCGGCGCAGCCCGACCAGCCGGGGCAGGTGCCACGAGCTGCCGCCATCGCCGGACAGCCCCAGATGCACGAATCCGGTGGCGATGCGCAGATCGTCGGCGGCGATCACCAGGTCGGCGCACCAGAGCAGGCCAAGGCCGCCACCGGCCACCGCGCCGTGCGCGGCCAGCAGCACCGGGACGGGCAGCGCGGCCAGCCGGGCCAGCGTGGCGTGGTAGAGCGAGATCATCTCGTGCAGCTCGGCGGGCAACCGGTCCCGGTGGGTCTGGAGGTGGGCCAGGTCGCCGCCGACGGTGAACGCGGGCCCGTCGGCGCCGATCAGCAGCGCGCGCACCCCGGCATCCTCGGCCACCACCTCGAACCGGTCGGCGAGCGCCCGCACCATCATCATGTCGATCCCGTTGCGCCCCGCCGGACGGGCCAGCCGCAGGTGGGCCAGCCCGTCGACGATCTCCAGGGTGACCCGGTCGGCGAACTCACCCCGGCCCGGCTGGCGGGCCGCCACGGTGTCGGTCATCTCGGCTTCTCCTCCAACGCGGCACGCCACAGCGCGGTGTCGGTGTACTGGCGCAACGAGAGCAGCCGATCACCGTCGCCGGCCCACAGGTGCGCGAAGGGAGCGTGCAGCTCCCGACCGGTGCGCCGCGCGGTCCCCTGGTACTCGCCGAGCACGAGCAGCTCGTTCGGCCCGCAGGCCAGCCAACGCTCGGGCAGGGCACGCACGGCGAAGAGCGCGCCGATGGCCCACCAGCCGTGTTCGATGCAGGCCGAGGCGCCGGGGTGGTGGCCACCGATGGGTGGGGGCAGCCCGGGGCTGAAGTAGCCGTCGAACTCGGGGTGCAGGACCGAGGCGAGCTCGGCGCGGTGCCCGCCGGCCAGCGCCCGGTACACCCGCTCCACCAACTCACGCGGGTCGCGCTCGGTCACCGCTTCCTCCGGCCTGGCTGGACAGTGTGTCCGACCACTCTGTCCGGGCAGCCGGGAACCGTCAACCCGGTGCCGCGCCACGCCGGTGGGGGTGGTGGCCCTCGGCAACTCAGCGGTCGGACACTAAATTCCCCACATGGACTACGAGGCCGCCGTCGCCACGTTCTTCACCCTCGCGCCGGAGGGCACCACCGCGCCCCCGGTGGTCAGCCAGGGTGGGCCGGCCCGCCAGCTGCGGGATGCACTCGAGCCACTCGCCATGCACGCCGTGTGGGCGCAGGAGGTCTACGACGCGCTGGCCGCCTACGGGCTGGACTTCCTGTCCGGCTACGTGTGCGGGCGCGGCGCTGTGCTCGGCGACGTGCCCTCCCCGGTGGTGGCCGCCGCGTTCGCGGTGTTCCCCCCGGAACTCGTCGACCAGCTGTGGACCGACGGGCTGGGCAAGCTGGACCGCGCGGCGTTGATCGCGCTGCGCAACGAGGGCGTCGCGGTGAGCCTGCGCAAGGTACTCGGTGACGTGACCACCGAGCAGGAGGTGCTCGACGTCGCCGAGACGCTGGAGCGGGCGGCGGCGGCGGCCGACGGGGCGGGCCGGCCGTTGTTCTCCGCGCTGCGCGCGGCGCCCACCCTGGCCGACCCGTACGCCCGGCTGTGGCGGGCCGCCGACGTGGTCCGCGAGCACCGGGGCGACGGGCATGTGGCCACCTGCATCGGGGCCGGTCTGGGCGGCTGCGAGATGAACATCGTGACCGAGCTGTGGCTGGGCTACTCGCTCGGCGAGTACAGCAACACCCGGGGTTGGTCCCGGGAGGCGCACGAACAGGCGGTGGCCAGCCTGACCGTGTCGGGGCTGATGGCCAACTGGGAGCTCACCGAGGACGGCCGGGCGTTCCGCACCCGGATCGAGCAGCGCACCGACGCCAGCCAGCGCACCCTGATCAGGGCACTCGGTCACCAGCTGCCCGACCTGCTGGCCCGCGTGTCAGCCTGGTCGGACCGGTGCATCGCGGCCGGTGTGTTCCCCTCCGACCCCCGCAAGCGCGCCGCCGGCTGACCCAGGTTCGCGACTAACCCGGAGGCGCCAAGCGCGGCGACGTAGCGGCCGAGCCGACTGGGTTACCGGAGTGGTGCCGGCCGAGGTCCGAGCGTGCCAGCCCAGGTGCCAGCCTCAGCGGCGCCGGCCGTTGCGGCGCCGGCCGTTGCGGGAGCGGTGCAAGCCGTTACCCAGCTGCACAACAGGCAGGATCTCCACGCCGCCGGCATGCCTGCTGTGCAGTTCGGTAACAACACGCTGCGCGGCTAGACAGCCGCACGCACACACCGGGCGGCTGGGCACACCGGGCGGCTGCCGAGGGCACCCTCGCCCCGGGCACCCTCGCCCGCGCAACCCTCGCCCGGGCACCCTCCTCCGGGCGCGCTCAGCCGCCGGGGGTCAGGCCGGCCACCGGGCCGATCACGATGATCGCCGGGGGGCGGATGCCCTCGCCGGCCATGTCGTCGGCGACCTTGGCCAGCGTGCTGCGCAGCGTGCGCTGTCCGCGCAGGGTGCCGTCCTGGATCACCGCGACCGGGGTGTCCGGCGGGCGGCTGTGCTCGATCAGCACGTCGGCGAAGGCGGCAATCCGCTGCACGCCCATCAGCAGCACCAGGGTGCCGCGCAGCCGGCCAAGCGCCGGCCAGTCGATCAGCGAGCTGGGGTCGTCCGGGGCGGCGTGCCCGGAGACCACCACGATCTCGTGCGCCACCCCCCGGTGGCTGACCGGCACACCGGCGGCGGCCGGCGCGGCGAACGCACTGGTCACGCCGGGCACCACGGTGACCGGCACCCCGGCCTCGACGCAGGCCAGCAGCTCCTCGAAGCCGCGGCCGAAGACGAACGGGTCGCCGCCCTTGAGCCGGACCACGAACTTGCCGGCCTTGGCCGCGTCGATCAGCGCGGCGTTGATGGCCTCCTGCTGCATCGCCCGGCCGTACGGAATCTTGGACGCGTCGATCACCTGGACGTGCGACGGCAGCTCCTCGAGCAGCCGCTGCGGGGCCAGCCGGTCGGCGACCACCACATCGGCCCGCGACAGCAGCCGGCGGCCCCGCACGGTGATCAGCCCGGGGTCACCTGGGCCGCCCCCGACCAGGGCCACCCCCGGCGTGGCCGGTGCGGCGGAGTCGTCGATCTGGCCGGCGTGCAGTGCCTCGACCAACGCGGTGCGCACGGCGGCCGAGCGGCGCGGCTCGCCACCGGAGAGCACCCCCAGGGTCAGCCCCTCGTGCTCGCCGACCGCCGGGGTCACCGCGGAGCCGAGCTCCCCGGCGTCCGCGCGCACACAGAACACCCGGCGCCGCCGCGCCTCGGCCACCACGGCGGCGTTGGCGTCCGGGTCATCGGTGCAGGCCAGCACATACCAGGCGTCGGCGAGGTCGCCGTCGGCGTACCGGCGGCGCTGCCAGTCCACCTCGCCGGATCCGACCAGGCCCTCCACCATCGCCGTGACCGACGGGGAGATCACCCGGACCTTCGCGCCGGCGGCGAGCAGCCGGGGCACCCTGCGTTGCACCACCGACCCGCCGCCGACCACCACAACCAGTCGATCGCGCAGGTCAAGGCCGACCAGGTAGTGCTGGTCAGCCATGCTCGGCCCCCAGGCGGGCGCTCCGGTCAGTTCGCACGCTGCATCCTCCCCACCGGCCCCGAGCCGGGTCAACGTGACGCGGACCTAACTGACGCGGACCGAAGCGCCTCGGGTGGGTGACGGTCAGCGCGGGTCGTGCTTCCGGGCCGCGCGGCGCAGCTGCAAGATCCGCAGGTAGCCGGGGAGCGCGACGAGCAGAATGCCCAGCACGGCGGCGAACAGCAGCGCCACCCCGACCGGCAGGGTGCCCTCCACGCCCAGGAAGCGGATCGGGGTGGGCACGTTGTTCTGCAAGATGAAGATCAGCAGGAACAGCAGCACCACCGCGGAGACGGTCACCCCGACCCAGAGCCCACTGACCCGGGTGCGCGTGATCGTCCGGACGGACCGCTCCGCCGGGTCCGGGGTGATCACCGCACCTCCCGGGCCGGGACCCGGTCCCCGCCGGGTGGCGGGTAGCGCGGGCGCCCCCTTGCCGCCGTTGGCCGGAGTGCCCGGTCGTGGCGGCTCGGCACCCGGCGTCACCGGACCGCCGTTGCCCCCCTCTACCGGTCCTGGGAGCCGTTCCTCGGCCATGTCCCGGATTCCCTTCCGCCGCTGCCGCGCCGCCGCCGACGCGCGCCTCGCGCGGAGTATCCCGCGGTAACCCCGGTTCGTCGCCACTTCTGGACGCCTGAGGTGCGTGATAGCGCTGGAATGTGTGACTACCGGCCGAGTGGAGGCGCGCCGGGGAGGATCCGCGCCACCGCGGCGGTGACCCCGACGCCGGCGAGCTTCGCGGCGACCAGCTCCGCCCGCCCACCGGGCCCGGCCAGCTCATCCGCCGCGTGCAGGGCCGCCGCCTCAGCCACTCCCGGGGTGCCCACGGCGGCGGCCACCCGCCGGCTCGGGGTCGGCACCGCGACCCTGGCCAACGCCTCCGGCGGATAGCCGAGCAGCCCCGGCCCGGCCACGGCGCGCAGCCCTGGCTCCGCGACGCGGGCGTCCAGGGTGGCGTACGCCCGGACGTCGGCCGGGTCCAGTGCGTACCGGCGCAGCACGCCCCGCACGGTGTCGCTGACGTCGGCCGCGCGCACCCCTGGACGGCAGCCCAGGCCGACCACGAGGTCCCCGCTCACCGGGGCACGCCGACCGGGGCGTCGTCCGGGACGTCGTTGGGGACGTCGTTGGGGACGTCGTCCGGGACGTCGTTCGGGGTGGCGGCGAACCTGGCGCAGGCGGCCACGAACCGGGCCACCGCCCCGGGCTGCCCCGCGGGGTGGACGTGCAGGTAGGAGGCGTGCAGCTGACCGCGTACGTAGCCCTCCGGGCCGGTGGCGTCCCGCTGCGCCCACTGCCAGGCCGGCGCGGCGCCGCCGGTCGGATCGCCCGCCCTCGGCGTCACCTCGGTGCGGTGGAACTCGTGCCCGGTGACCCGCTGCCCGGCGTCGAACAGGGCGGACGGGCTGATCGCCACCGCGTCCCGGTAGCCCAGCCGCAACTGGGTGGTCATCCGTCCCGCCCCGGGCAGCACGCCGCACATCGGCTGGCCGTCCAGCTCGGTGCCCAGGTAGAGCAGGCCGCCGCACTCGGCGTGCACCGGTGCCCCGGCCGCCGCCAGCGCGGCCACCTCGGCCCGCAGCGAAGCGTTCGCGGCCAGCGCGGCGCCGTGCTCCTCGGGGAAGCCGCCGGGCAGCACCAACCCGGCGGTGCCCTCGGGCAGCCGCTCGTCCCGCAGCGGGTCGAACACCACGACGTGGGCGCCGGCGGCGGCCAGCAGCTCGGGGTGCTCGGCGTACCCGAAGCTGAACGCGCTGCCTCCGGCGATCGCCACCACCGGCCGCGCACCGACGGGTTCGCCGACCTCGGCGGCCGGTTCCCAGGCTGGGGTATCCGGGTGGCCACCGGCGGCGGCCAGCACGGCGTCCAGATCGACGTGCCGGGCGACCAGCTCCGCCATCGCATCGACGGCGGCGGTCGCGGCGCCACCGTGCTCGGCCGCGGTGACCAGGCCGAGGTGCCGCGAAGGCACGGCCAGCTCGTCGCGGCGGGGTAGCGCGCCGAGCACCGGCAGGCCGACCTCGGCGCACGCGGCGCGCAGCACCTCCTCGTGCCGGGGGCTGCCGACCTGGTTGAGCACCACGCCGGCAAGCCGGGTACCGGGTCGGTAGGTGGCGAACCCGTGCAGCAGGGCGGCCAGGCTGCGGCTCTGCCCCCGGGTGTCCACCACCAGCAGCACCGGGGCGCCGAGCAGCCGGGCCACGTGCGCGGTGGAACCGTCGGCGACCTCGTCCACGGGTTGACCGGCATATCCGCCCGCCGCGGCCCCGATCCGGCCGTCGAACAGCCCCATCACACCTTCCACCACGGCCAGCTCGGCGCCGGCCGCACCGTGCGCGAACAGCGCCGGGACACGGTGTTCGCCGACCAGCACCGGATCCAGGTTCCGGCCGGGGCGGCCGGTGGCCAAGGCGTGGTAGCCGGGGTCGATGTAGTCCGGGCCGACCTTGAACGGCGCCACCGAGGTACCCCGCCGGCGCAGCGCGGCCATCAACCCGGTGGCCACCGTGGTCTTGCCGGTGCCGGACGCCACGCCCGCGATCACGATCGCCCTGCTCATGCCCGGCACGCTACTTGTGCGCCAGCTCGCGCGCGGGCCCGGCTTCGGCAAGCGTTGTGGACCCCGTCCGTGAAAATGCTCACTCACAGAGCCCCACCGAAAGCTGGCAGACAGTCACAGCTTTCCTCGACCGGCTCCAGCTGACCCCCATTCGGAGGAATACGGCGAGATCGGCTTCATGTCAGAGTGATTATTAGACGGACCCCAGCCCGTCGCCCCTTCCCCTGTCGAGCTGTGTCGAGGAGCTACCGTGCGGCTACCTGCCCTGCTGATCGCGCTGGTCGCCGCCGCGACCTGTGTGGTTGTCGGCGTCGCGGGTGGCACCCCGGCCGCACTGGCAAAGGATTGCGCCCGCCCGCGCGGCCCGCTGGTCGCCTACGGGCACAGCTACCTGCTGTCCCCACAGCTGGGTGGGGCCAAGGTCAGCTATCCGACGCTGGTGGCGACCAAGTTGGGGGTCAAGCCGGTGATCCGGGCGGTCAACGGCGGCACCACCCTGAACGTGGACAACCTGGTGCACAACGGGCCGACCCGCTGGGCACCCGGATCGGCCGACCTGGTGGTGATCGACTCGGGGATCAACGACATCGGGCGGAAGCTGCCCACCGCGGAGTGGACCGGTGCGCTGCGACGGGTATTGAGCACCTTCGCGGTCCAGCCGGTGCCGGTGATCCTGCTGGTCCGGCCGCTGCAGGTCACCGCGCCAGGCCACCCGGGGCGGGACCCCAAGGTCATCGCCGCGTACGCCGCCGCCCAGCGCAAGGTGGCCTCCGACTTCGCCGCGGTGCGCATCGTGGACGCCAGCGGCGGCTGGAACCCTCGGCTGGACCTGTCGCCCCTGGACGGCCTGCACCCGACCGTCGCCGGTGAGCTGCGCCTCGCCAAGGCGGTGCAGAACGTCGCGCAGCGCGCCTTCTGCACCTCCTAGCAGCGCCCGGGTCCGGCTCACCACTCGATGCCGCGTTGGCCCTTCTGGCCGGCGTCCATCGGGTGCTTGACCTTGGTGGTGCGCAGCACCAGGTCGGCCGCGTCGATCAGTGCGGCGGGCGCGTCCCGGCCGGTGATCACCACGTGCTGCCGGCCGGCCCTGGCGGTGAGTACCTCGACCACCTCGGCCACGTCGATCCAGCCCCACTTGAGCGGGTAGGTGAACTCGTCGAGCACGTACATCTGGTGCGCCTGGGCCTCGATCCGCCGACGGATCTCCCGCCAGCCCTCCACGGCGGCCGCCGCGTGGTCGCTCTCGGTGCCCTGCTTGCGCGCCCAGGACCAGCCCTCGCCCATCTTGTGCCACTCCACCGGGCCACCCTCACCGGTCTCGGTGTGCAACCGGCCCAGGGCACGGAACGCGGCCTCCTCGCCGACCTTCCACTTCGCCGACTTGACGAACTGGAACACCCCGATCGACCAGCCTTGGTTCCACGCCCGCAAGGCCAACCCGAACGCGGCCGTCGACTTCCCCTTCATCTCTCCGGTATGCACCATCAACAGCGGCCGATTGCGCCGCTGGCGGGTGCTCAGCCCATCCTGGGGAACCTCGACGACCTGGCCCTGTGGCACCGCACATCTCCTTTCGCCCCGCCGCTAAGGAGCGGCGGCCGTCAACCAGCCGAGGTGGACCCTCGTCCCGTCGATTCTCGCGCTTCTGGCCGGTTGGTACCCGGCGGCGGTGAAGAGGTCGCGGACCTGCGACTCGAACTCGTAGAGCTGGTGGCCTTCCTTCGGGAAGTCACGCCGGGCCGGCGGGGGCATGTCCTGGCGGCAGCGGTAGCCGAGCGCGACCAGCCCGTTGTTGGCCACCCTCGCGCGCACCCGGCTGAGCACGTCGACCGGCTGGTGCCAGAAGTAGAGCACGTGCACCGCCACGACCAGGTCGACCTGGTTCTCGAGCTGCTCGACGCCGCCGTGGCGCAGGGTGAGCCGACCGGACCGGACAGCCTCGGCGTTGCGGGTCCTGCTCTGCGCCAGCATCTCCGGGGACAGGTCGACGCCGAACACCTCGGCATCCGGAAACCGCGCGAGCAACGCGGCCAGCCCGACGCCGGGGCCGCAGCCGATCTCGGCGATACGCCCGGCGCCGGCGGCCGGCGCGGTCAGCCGCCGCACGACCTCGACGTTGAACGCCCGGTTACCGCGCGCCATGAGGCCACCGACAACCCGCCCCGGCAGCCCGGACGGACGCCCGAACTGCCGGCCCAAGAGCCCCATGACCGCACAGCATGCTGGCCGGACCCGGCCGGCGGATAGCCCATTAGCCAGGCCGGCACCCATTCCGCCGGCGCGGACGCCCGTTCAGGCGGCCCTGGCCGCGCGTACCACCCCGGTGACCTGCTCGGCGGACAGCTCGGCGACGGTGACCACCGGAGCACCCGCGACCGCCGCCAGCTGGGCGGCCAGGCCCAGCCGCACCGGGCCGCTCTCGCAGTCCACCACCACGGTGGCCACCCCGTCGCCGGCCAGCAACGCGGCGGCGCGCAGCGCGTCGGCCATCGGATGGTTCCCCGCCCTGGTCGGCACGGTGGCCCGCCCGTCGGTGAGCAGCACCAGCAGCGGCCGGCGTTTCGGATCCCGCAGCCGCTCGGCGGCCAGCACCCGGCGGGCCCGCAGCAGGCCGTCGGCCAGTGGGGTGCGGCCACCGGTGCGCAGCCGGCGCAGCCGGGCCACCGCGGTGGGCACCGACGAGGTCGGCGGCAGCAGCAGCTCGGCGCCGGCGCCTCGGAAGGTCACCAGGCCGACCTTGTCCCTGCGCTGGTAGGCGTCCCGGAGCAGGGACAGCACCGCGCCGCTGACCGCGGCCATCCGGCGCCGGGCGGCCATCGAGCCGGAGGCGTCCACCACGAACAGCACCAGGTTGCCTTCCCGGCCTTCCCGTACCGCGTGCCGCAGGTCGTCCCGGAGCAGTCGCAGCCCCGGGCCGGTGCGGCCGCGGGCCCGCTGGTGCGGCGCGGCGGCCAGCACGGTGGCCGGCAGGTGCAGGTCGGCAACCCGGTGCGGGTTGTCCAGGGCCGCGCGCACCACCCGCCCCTGCTCGGTCCGCGCCCGCGACCGCCGCCCGGGCGCACCCTCGCCCACCCCGGGCACGGTGAGCAGCCGGGCCCGGAACGGCTGGGCGGGGGCCGGCGCGGGCCGGCTGGGACCGTCTCCGGCCGCGCTGCCCCGGTCGAGCGGCGGCTGGGCGGAGTTCTGGTCGGTCGGCGGCGGTGCGCCTCCCCCGTCCGGCCCGTCCGGCGGCCCACCCCCGTCCGGTCCGTCCGGCGGGTCTGGCGGGTCTGACATGTCGGTGTCCGGGCGGTCGGGGTCCTGCCGGTCGGTGTCCGGCGGCGGGCCGGCCTGCTCGGCGGCCTGGTTCAGTGCCTCGTCCAGCGCCTTGTCGTCCAGCTCCGGCTCGTCGAACGGGTCGCGGCGGCGGCGGTGTGGCAGTGCCAGGCGCGCCGCCACCCGGACGTCCTCCTCGGTCACGTCGCGGGCGCCGCGCCAGGCCGCGTGGGCCACCGCGGTGCGCGCGGTCACCAGGTCGGCGCGCATGCCGTCCACCTCGAAGGCGGCGCACAGCGCGGCGATCCGGCGCAGCTCGGTATCCGGCAGCAGCACCGTGCCCAGCCGTTCCCGGGCGGCCAGGATCCGGGCGGCCAGCTCGGCGTCGGCGGCCCGCCAGCCGGCGGCGAACTCGGCGGGAGCCGCCTCGAAGGCCAGCCGGCGCCGGATCACCTCCACCCGCAGGTCCACGTCCCGCGCCGCGGCCACCTGCACGGTCAGCCCGAACCGGTCCAGCAGCTGCGGCCGCAGCTCGCCCTCCTCCGGGTTCATGGTGCCGACCAGCAGGAACGACGCCGCGTGGGAGAGCGAGACGCCGTCCCGCTCCACGTGCGCCCGCCCCATCGCGGCGGCGTCCAGCAGCAGGTCGACCAGGTGGTCGTGCAGCAGGTTGACCTCGTCCACGTAGAGCACGCCCCGATGCGCGGCGGCCAACAGGCCCGGCTGGTACGCGCGCACGCCCTCGGACAGCGCGCGCTCCAGGTCCAGCGAGCCGTTCAGCCGATCCTCGGTGGCGCCCACCGGCAGCTCGATCAGCCGGGACCTACGGGGCTCCGACGGCGCCTCGGGTGGGTGCTGGCCGTCCGGGCAGTCCGGGTCGGGGTCGGCCGGGTCGCAGCCGAACCGGCAGTCCAGCACGGTGCGCCGGGACGGCAGCAGCGCCGCCAGCGCGCGCACCACCGTGGACTTCGCGGTGCCCTTCTCCCCCCGGACCAGTACGCCGCCGATCACCGGGTGGACCGCGGTGAGCAACAACGCCAGTCGGAGGTCCTCGTGCCCGACGACGGCGGAGAACGGGAACAACGGGCGGGCCGATCCGCCGAGACTCACCTGGTGTGCTCGCGCTTGACCCGGCGCATCGGCACGTGCTCCACGCGGCCCATGAGGTACGGCTCGCCGTCGGACACGAACCCGTAGCCCTCGTAGAAGGCCACCAGCTCGCGGTGCGCGTCCGCGACGCACTCGCCGTCACCGACCTCAGCGAGTACCGCGTCCATCAGCCGACGGGCCAGGCCACGCCCGCGTGCCTCCTCGGCCAGGCACAACCGGCCGATCCGGTAGCCCCCGTCGGGTTCCTTGAGCAGCCGCACGCAGCCGAGCACCGGCTCGGGCTGGCCGTGCCCGCCGAGCCAGTAGTGCCGGGCCCTTGGCTCCAGGTCCCGCCCGTCCAGCTCCGGGTACGCGCAGTTCTGCTCGACGACGAACACGTCGACGCGGAGCCGGAGCAGCGCGTAGAGCGTCGGGGGGTCCAGGTCCGCCGCCCATGACCGGTGCACCGTGGCGGAATACGGTTCGCTGCTCACTGCCTCTGCCTACCAGACGGAGAACCATCGGGGCGAGGCCAGGGCGCCGGACCGGACGGATCTCACGTCCGAGATCACCGCGGACCGGGCGCGGGGACAGGAATCGCGCTCGCCCGGCCGGGTGGTGCCCCACCGGTGGTGCCAGAGCGGCGGGGCGCCACCCGGCCGGACAGAGCCACGGTGGGCTCTACCGCTGGCGACACCGGCTGACCACCCCCCACGGCGGTCAGGCGCAACGCAATCGGGATGTCGCCGCCCGCGCAACGTCTGTTACCGGGATCGGGGAAATCGTCCGCGTTCGGTCGACCGATTCACCCGTTGGACGCAGCAGCCCGGGGCGAAGCGGGTCCGGCGCGGCGCGGTTACTGTCAACAGGTGCGACATGTCGACCTCGTGATCATCGGTTCAGGCTCGGGAAACTCACTTCCGGACGAGCGTTTTGCCGGCCTGGAGGTCGCCGTCGTCGAGGAGGGCGTATTCGGCGGCACCTGCCTCAACGTGGGCTGTATCCCGACGAAGATGTACGTCTACACCGCCGACCTGGCCAGGGAACTCGACGGCATCAGCCGCTTCGGTGTGGACGCGGTGCGGGAGAAGGTCCGCTGGACCGACATCAGGGACCGCGTTTTCGGCCGGATCGACCCGATCTCCGAGGGTGGCCGCCGCTACCGCGCGGAGGGTTCGCCGAACATCACCCTCTACTCAGGGCACGCGGAGTTCACCGGTCCGAAAAAGATCTCGGTCACCTATCCGGACGGCCGGGTGGATGAGCTCAGCGCGGATCAGTTCGTGCTCGCCGCCGGGTCTCGCCCCTCGATCCCCGAGGTGATCACCAAGGCCGGCATTCCGTACCACACCTCGGACACCGTCATGCGGATCGACGAGCTGCCCCGGCGACTGGTCATCCTGGGTGGCGGTTTCATCGGCGCGGAGTTCGCCCACGTCTTCTCCGCGCTGGGCACCGAGGTGACCATCGTGACCCGGGGCGAGGAGTTGCTGCGCCACCTCGACGAGACGATCGCGCACCGGTTCACGAACCTGGCCCGGCAAAGCTGGGACGTGCGCACCAACGCGCCGCCGGTGCACTGCGCGGACGCCGACCCGGGGCTCCAGCTGGAGTTCGTCGACGGCACCAGCGTGACCGGGGACCTGCTGCTGGTCGCCGCCGGGCGGGTACCGAACAGCGACCGGCTAGGGCTCGCCGCCGCCGGTGTCGCCACCGAGGACGACGGCCGGGTGGTGGTCGACGAGTACCAGCGCACCACCGCGCCGGGCATCTACGCGCTCGGTGACCTCAGCTCGCCCTACCAGCTCAAGCACGTGGCCAACCACGAGGCGAAGATCGTCGCGCACAACCTGTTGCACCCGGACTCCCTCCGGCCTGCCGACCACCGCTTTGTCCCTTCGGCGGTGTTCACCGCGCCGCAGATCGCCACCGTCGGGCTGACCGAGGAGGAGTGCCGGGAGCGCGGGGTGCGCTACGTGTCAGCGGTGCAGGAGTACGGCTCGGTGGCCTATGGCTGGGCGATGGAGGACCGTGATGGGTTCTGCAAACTGCTGGCCGACCCGATCACCGGGCAGCTGCTCGGCGCGCACGTGATGGGCGCGCAGGCCTCCACGGTGATCCAGCCACTGATCCAGGCCATTTCGTTCGGCCTGCCGGCCGACGAGATGGCGCACGGCCAGTACTGGATCCACCCGGGCCTGCCAGAGGTGGTGGAGAACGCCCTGCTCAGCCTGCCGCTGAAGCGGTCGTAGCTTTCGCATCGTCGCTGGCCCGGTAAACCGGCGCGGGCGCGGCGAGCAGCGCGAGGAAGGTGACCAGGCAGGCCACCACGATGTAGAGGGCAATCGCCCAGGAGCCGGCGAACGCCGCGAACAGCGCGGCGGCGGCGAACGGCGCCGGGCCGCTGGTGATCATCCCGCCTACTTGGTAGGCGGTGGAGACACCGGTGTAGCGCAGCCGCGCGTCGAACATCTCGGAGAGGAAGCCGGCCACCGCGCTGTAGGTGACCGCGTGTCCGATGGTCACGATCAGCACCATGGCCAGCAGGATCGCCGCCGTATTACCGGTGTCGAGCAGCCAGAAGAACGGGAACGCGATCGCGGCCATGTAGACCGCGCCGATGAGCAGCATCTTGCGCCGCCCGATCCGGTCAGCCACGGTGGCGACCAGTGGCACCGTGGCGAGGTCCAGCAGGCAGGCAACGATCAGGCAGGTCAGGATCACGTTCCGGGACACCCCGACCACGCGGGGCCCGTAGGACAGCACGAAGACCGAGACGATGTAGAACGGGATGTTGGGGCCCGCCTGGGTGAAGATGCCAACCAGCAAGGGCCGGCGGGCCACCCGGAACAGCTCACCGAGCGGGAAAGTGGACACCGTGCGGGACTCCCGGACCGCGCGGAAGTCCGGCGACTCGACGATCTGCAGCCGGACGTAGACGCCGACCGCCACCAGCACGATGCTGGCCAGGAACGGGATGCGCCAACCCCAGCTCAGCAGCTGGTCCTCGGGAAGCTGCTGGACGGCCAGGAACGCCGACGAGGACAGCACCAGCCCGGCCGGCACCCCCGCCTGTGGCCAGCTGCCGTAGAAGGCCCGTTTCCGTTTCGGCGCGTGCTCGACGGCCATCAGCACCGCGCCGCCCCACTCGCCGCCGACCGCGAAGCCCTGCACCAGCCGGGCCAGCGCCAGCAGCAGCGGGGCCGCCACGCCGATCTGCTGATAGGTGGGCAGCAGCCCGATCGCCACCGTGCCCGCCCCCATCAACATCAGGGAGAGCACCAGCATGGTTTTGCGACCCAGCCGGTCACCGAAATGCCCGAACACCATGCCGCCGATCGGGCGGGCCACAAAAGCGACGCCGAAGGTGGCGAATGCGGCCAGCGTGCCGCCCGCCGGGCTGAGCGTCGGGAAGAACTGGGTGTTGAACACCAGCGTCGCGGCTGCGCCGAAGAGGAAGAAGTCGTACCACTCGATGGCGGTGCCGATGAAGCTGGCGAAGGCGACCCTGGACGGCGGCAGGTGGACCGGCTGGCCTTGCACCACCTGAACCTCCGACGGCACCGGGAGAGGGGGGCGGCCACGGGCGCGTCCGCTGTGAGCTTGACCGCAGGTCTAGCACGGGCAGACGCGCTCGCACAAGCTTGTTTGGACCGATCGGTACAGCCCGTAGACCTGGCTAATTGTCGCGTTATAGATATTTCCGGACCAACTGGTACAGAGGTCTAGACGAGCCTAAACGGGTGCGCCGGGTGGGACGAAGGGCAGCCCAGCGGGGACGCCGTGTTCGATCAGCCGCCAGACCGCCTCGGTGTCCAGGTGGCGCTCCACCAGATCGCCGAGCAGGTCCAGCTGGCCGGCGCGGACCTCGGCGAAACGGGTATCGGCGGCCGGGACGAACCCCGGTGGCGCCACCCGGGCCAGCAGCGCGCGGCGGAACCCGTCGTTCTCCAGCAGCCCGTGCCAGTGGGTGCCCAGCACCGCCCCGGCATCGGCGCCCTCCGGATCACCGCCCGTCGTGGTGATCAGCGGCGGCTCGGCGCTGCGCGTCACCTGGCCATGGTGGATCTCGTAGCCGCCCACCGGGTGGCCCAGCGCGATGCCGTCCGGCCGGGCCAGGTGTTTGCCCGGCTCGAACACGACCTCCAGGTCCAGCAGACCTAAGCCATCCACCGCGCCCCGACCGGACTCCACCGGGTCCACGATCCGCCGGGCCAGCATCTGGTAGCCGCCACAGATGCCCAGCACCGCCCGCCCGGCGGCGGCGTGCGCGACCACCGCCTCGGCCAGGCCGGTCGCCCGCAGCCAGTCCAGGTCGGCGACCGTGGACTTGGACCCGGGCAGCACCACCAGGTCGGCGTCGGCCAGCCGGGACGGCTCGGTCACGTAGCGCACCGCCACCCCCGGCTCACAGGCCAGCGCCTCGACGTCGGTGGCGTTGGAGATCCGCGGCAACCGGGGCACCGCCACCCGCAGCCAGCGCGAGCCCACCGGCGGCGCCGGTCGGCCGACCACGCCGTCGGCCACGTACGACAGCGAGTCCTCGGCGTCCAGCCACAGCCGGTCGTCGAAGGGCAGCACGCCGAGGGTGGGCCGCCCGGTGAGCGCGCGCAGCTGGCGCAGCCCCGGTTCCAGCAGCGCCGGATCACCGCGGAACTTGTTGATC
>Ga0193743_1000984_pt1 | contig 21747 bp, 14 predicted proteins | sample L2c2metaG_FD_143038 | JGI IMG/M metagenome (GOLD analysis project Ga0193743, IMG submission 143038) | Soil microbial communities from a riparian zone of the East river system, Colorado, United States - L2c2 | ecosystem: Environmental > Terrestrial > Soil > Riparian zone | place: USA: East River... | reverse complement strand
ACTCCAGACGACGTCGTGCTGCTCCCTCGAACCATCGTGGTCGAACGGCACCGGCCGGAGGCTTCCCCGCTTTAGGGGACACCTTTGCGCAGCGTGCCGCCGCATAGCATCGCGCCATGACCCGCGACCTGGCGGATCCGCTCGACGCCGACGACGTCCTCGACGAGGCACGGAAGGTCGATCTTTCCGACCCGAGGTTGTACGCGGGTGAGCGACCCGAACGGATCTGGCGCACGCTCCGCCGGGCCGGTGCCCCGGTCTGGTCGCCCGGCCTGCGTGACTCCTGGGTCGTGACGCGGCACGCGCAGATCAAGGAAGTCCTCCGCAACGGGCAGCTCCTCTCCTCGGGCAAGGGCAACCATCTCGGCGAGAAGGCGACCGACGTCGTGGCCAGCGGGGCCGCCGCGGGGATGTCGTTGCTGGTCAGCGACGGCCCCGCGCACGCCGAGATGCGTGCGGTGCTGGGAGCCGCCTTCACACCGAGGCTGATGCGACGGCTCGCCGAGTCCACCAACGAACTGGCCCGGCGGTTGGTGTCGGAGGCGGCCGACGCGGCCGAGGTCGACTTCGTGCGGGCGGTCGCGGCGCCGGTACCCGCCATCGTGGTCTGCGACCTGCTCGGCGTGCCGGCCAGCGACCGGGACCAGGTCGTCGGGCTCACCCAGGCCGCCTTCGGCGGGTCCGGCCACGTCACGGCCCACGCGCAGATGGCCGCGCACGCGGAGCTGTTCGGCTATTGCGACGAGCTGATCGAGAGCAAGCGACGCCGGCCCGGCGACGACGTCGCGAGCGTGCTGGCCGGCGCGCCGATGAGCCGCGCGCACGCGGTGATGAACTGCCACGACCTGATCGCCGGCGGCAACGAGACCGCGCGGCACACCTCCAGCGCGGCCGCGGTGACGATGGTCACCGATCCGAGGTTCTGGCAGGACCTGCGCGAGCGGAGCACGGATCCCGACACCGCGACGGAAGAGCTGCTGCGCCGCGAAACCCCGGTCAACCACCTGCTGCGGGTGCTGCTCGGCGACCTGCGGGTCGCCGGCGTGACGATGCGGCGCGGCGACTACGTGACGTTGTGGGTCCGGTCGGGCAACCTCGACGACGACGCCTTCGACGCGCCGGAGGAGCTGCGCGCCGGTCGCCGGCCCAACGCGCACCTCAGCTTCGGCCAGGGTGCCCACTATTGCATCGCCGCGATGCTCGCCCGCATCGAAGTGGGTGCGATCGTGCGCGCGCTGGCGGATCTCGTGGCGGGTGCTGAGCTGCGCGCCGCACCCGCGCGGCTGGAGTCGAACTTCTTCCGCGGCTACCGGTCGGTGCCGATCACGCTCAGCCGCCGCTAGCGGTTACTCCAAGACCGGTGGCCAGGACGCCGAGAAGCTCGGCGGGAGCGTCCGCGAACCGTAGGTGGGGGCCGGGAAACACCTCGAACCTGGTGTCTCCGCACTCGGCCCAGCCGGCCAGGTCGCCAGGACGGTAGAGGTCGTCCTCGGACCAGGCGAAGGTGGTGATCGGACAGTCGAGCCGCAGCGGCGTGGACGCGGTGTAGCGCCGACGCAGCCCGATGTCGGCGCGCAGCACGTCGAGGTAGATCGTCACCAGCTCGGGGTGCGGTGTCTGCCCGAGGCCCCGGATCGTCTGCTCCAGCTCCGCGCGCAGCGTGTCCCGGTCCATGTCGAGCATCGGACCGTAGGGACCCAGCTGTGGCGCGACCTCGGCCGAGATGAACAGGGCGGCCGGCGCCGCACCCGCGCGTTCGAGCCGGGCTGTCACCTCGTACGCGGCGATCGCCGACCAGCAGTGGCCGAAGAACGCGAACGGCACGTCGAGGTAGGGCCACAGGCCGTCGGCCATCCCGGCGGCGAGCTCCTGGTAGGTGCTGGGCATCCGCTCGCCGAAGCGGGCCAACCGGCCAGGCAGCTCCACCGGCAGGAACTCGACCCCGCCCAGCGTCCGCGGCCAGGCACCGAACACGGCAGTGCCGCAACCGGCCTGCGGTATGCAGAACACGCGGCCGGCGGCGGCTGGCGACGGCGCGCGTTGCAACCAGGTCGGCACCTGGCTCAAGCGGACCGCTCCAGGGTGAAATACCGGCGCAGCTCGAGGGCATGCGGCAGAACGGCCGGGTCGCGGCTGGCGCGGGCCAGCCCCACCATGGTGTTCCAGGCGAAGTCGGCACCGCCGTCGCGCCGGAAGTGCGTCTTGATCACGATGCTGAAGACCTCACTGAAAGTGTCCATCGTGAGCACGCCGGCGAGGTGCGACAGCTCGGCCCGATCAACGTCGGTCAGCGGCGGCCGTGGCACGATCCGGTCGGCCGGGATGCCGGCCTCTTCGCCCGCACCGCCGACCGTGGTCAGCGGACCCGGCCCGGGCAGGTTGACGAAATCGAACATCAGGTGGATGCGCGGCTGGGCGGACAGCGCCGCCACCGTGTGGATCTGGGAGGCGTCGAGGAACCAGACCTCGCCCTGCCGCATGCGGTAGACCGTGTTTCCCTCGCCGAAGAAGCAGTCCTCGTTGGTCGCCAGCGGGATGTGCATCCGGTGCGCGTTACGGGCGTCGTCGGGCAGGTCACTGAGCTCGAGCAGGTCGCGATGCGGGATGATCACGCTGTTGGCGACCTTGACCAGGCGGACGAAGTTGAGCCGGGTGGGGTCGGCGACGCTCGCGATCACCTCGGTGAGGTGGGGCAGCTGCCGGCCGTATTCGGTGAACGCCGGTGACCGGTCGTAGGCGTAGTTGGTGACGATCCCGTCGCCCGCCTCGCCGCCCCTGGCCCAGAGCATGCAGCTTTTCCATGCGCCGCCGAACAGATAGTCGCTGTAGGCCTCCGACCAGCTGAACGACTCGGTCAGCTCGAGGTCCTTCGCGAGTCGGGCCGGGTCGAGGTTGACGGTTGCCACGTAGTGGGTTCTCATCGGCTCAGCTCCTCGGCGATCTTGTCCAGCACGTCTTCGCTGCCCCGGAAGGGCTCGTCGTGCCGTGGCCACTGCACGACCAGGTCGGTTATGCCGGCCTCGGCGAACTTGTCGGCCGCGTCGAAGAACGCCCCGCTGGAGTCGAGGACGTTGCCCACCGACGGGCCGGTGACGAGCAGCCGGCCGATGGTCGCCGGGTCCCGCCCGGCCTCGGCGCAGGCCCGCTCTAACGCTTCGACCTGCCGGCGGATGACGGGAACCGCCCGGTCGTAGGGTGCGCTCTCGAAGGAGTGCGCCACGCCCATGGTCACCCAGTACTGGCCGTAGCGCGCCGCCAGTCGCATCCCCCGCGTCCCGGCGGCGGCGACGGCGAACGGGACCCGGGCCTGCGGTGCGATGCGGACCTCGTTCGCCACATAGTGCCGGCCGTCGAACGTCGTGTCCTGCTGGGTCAGCAGCCGGTCGGTCAGGGCCACGTACTCGTCGAACCGGTCCGCCCGCTCGCGCACGCTCCACGCGGCCCGGCGCGTGACGGTCGCGTCGAAACCCGTCGCTCCCGAGCCGATGCCGAGGATCAGCCGCCCCGACGACATGTCGTCCAGCGTGGTGACCTCCTTGGCCAGGTAGACGGGGTGGCGCAGGTTGGGCGAGGCGACCAGGACGCCGAGGCCGATGCGGGTGGTCTCCACCGCGGCCGCCGCGAGCGTGGGCACCGCGGTGAACCACTCCTTGTCGCGGAACGCGCGCCAGTTGATGTGGTCGTAGGTCCAGGCGTGGTCGAAACCCATCTGCTCGGCACGGCGCCACTTCTCCCGCGCCGTCTGCCAGCGGTCCTCCGGGACGATCATGATTCCGAACTTCACGCCGGGCTCCCGTTCCTTTCAGTCGCGTGCGGCGCGGATCGCGGCCGCGACGTCGCGCACCGTGCCGGTGAGTAGCTTGGTCACTTCCGGACGGGCGTCCAGGCTCGCCTTGCACTCGTCGAGCAGCTTGAACGCGAGCAGCGAGTGGCCGCCGAGCCGGACGAACGTATCGGTCATGCTGATCGGCGCGGTGTCGAGGACCCGGCTGTAGATCTCGGCCAGCGCCGCCTCCAGGTCGTCTGAGGGCGGGACGACGTCGCGTTCCCGGTCGACGAGAGCCTGCCAGATACCGAGCAGCTCGTCGATGTCCACCTTGCCGTTGACGGTCGCCGGAATCGCCGGCACCGGGACGATCCGTTCCGGCCACATGTGCTCCGGCAGCAGGCCTTCGACGTGCGCGCGGATCCCGGTCGCGTCCAGGGCGGTGACCGGTCGCGCGCCGGCGGACGCCACGAAGGCCAACAGGCGTGCGGGTTGGCCGTAGGCGACCACCGTGCACCCGCCGACGTCGGGGTGGCTGGCGACGACCGACTCGATCTCGCCTGGCTCGACCCGCAGACCCCGGATCTTGAGCTGTCGATCGATCCGGCCGAGGTGCTCGAGGGCACCGTCTTCCCGGTATCGGCACAGGTCGCCGGTCCGGTAGAGGCGGGATCCCGGCGGGCCGTAGGGGTCGGCCACGAACCGTTCGGCCGTCCGGGCCGGCGCACCCCAGTAGCCCTGCGCGATGCCGACCTCGCCGCCGATGTAGGCCTCGCCGGCGCTGCCGACCGGCACCAGATCGAGATCTTCGTCGAGCACGGTGACCCGGAAGTTCTCGGCCGGCCGGCCGACCGGCACCAGCGAACCGGCCGGTCCGCGGGCGGCGATGTTGTCGGTGACCGACCCCGCCTCGGTCGGGCCGAAGGCGTTCACCAGGGTGCACGCGGGCAGGGTCGCGTAGAACGTGTCGCGCAACCGCGGCGGCATCGGTTCGCCGCCGCTGACCACCCACCGCAGCGCGTTGGCGCGGTCCGCGGAGACGTGCTCCAGAAACGGGGTCAGCATGGTCGGCACGAAGAACGACATCGACACGCCGTGCCGCTCCATGAGCCGGGCCAGGTGCCGCGGGTCGCGGTGCGCGCCGGGCCGGCAGATCACCAGCCGCGCGCCGACGTAGAGCGGCCAGAAGATCTCCCAGATGGATACGTCGAAACCCGGAGAGGTCTTGAAGACCGCGGCGTCTGTCGGCCCGAACGGATACTGCCGCTGCATCCACTCGATGTTGGCCAGCGTTCCGGCGGTCGGCGAGGTGACGCCCTTCGGCTGGCCGGTCGTGCCGGATGTGTAGAGGATGTGTACCGGTGCCGCCGGCGTGCCGTCGACGACCGGGTTCGTGGTGGGCTGGTCGTCCCACCGCGCGCGGTCGGTCTCCACGTCGTGCACGCGCCACCCCGGCGGGATGCGGCCGCGACCGGCCGGGTCGGTCAACACGTGCGCCGGCGCCGAGTCCTCGAGGAGGTACCCCAGCCGCGCGTCCGGTAGCTCGGTGTCCAGGGGCACGTACGTCGCGCCGGTCTTGACCGCGGCATAGATGGCGACGATCTGGTGGATCCCCCGCTCCATGGCGATGCCGACCCGGGTGCCGGAGCCGCACCCGAGGCCCAGGAGGAAGTGCGCGAGCTGGTTGGCGCGGTCGTTGAGCTGCCGGTAGCTGACCGACTCGCCGTCTTCGTCGAGCAGGGCGACCGCGTCCGGCGTACGTTCGACCTGCTCCTCGAACGGCCGGGCCATCGTGCGGTGCCGGATGTCGGGCGTGCGGTGCGGGTTGAGGTCGTGCCGGATCCGGTCGCGTTCCGCCGCGTCGAACGGCGGATGCGAGTCCGTCGGCGCGTCCGGGGCGATCACCAGGCCCGACAGCAGGTGCGGGAGGCATCGGGCCCAGGTCTGCGCGAAGGGTACGTCGGCCGCGTTCATGCCGTTCTCGACGTGCAGCTCATGCCCGTCCGGCGAGACGCGGACCGTGACGGCGGCGGCTTCCGGCGACGGGGTGCACGACCCCCGCGCCAGCAGGTCGCGGAAGCTGCCCGGCGACCTGGCCGCCGAGACGACCACCTCCTGTCCACCATGGACGACCCGCACGGGACAGGTGGATCCCGGCCGGGTGAGCCGCGCGGCCAGCACCTCGATGCCGGCGGACAGGACCGCCAGGTCGTCGACGCCGGCCGACGCCGCCAGCGTGCGCAGCCGGTCCGCCAACTCGGCCGGAATCTCGATCGGCCCGACGCGGTCGGGTGGCGGTGTCGAGGTGAAGGGACCCGGTTCGGCCTCGTCCGTCGTGTCGGGCAGTTCGGCCTCGAGCCGCCGCAGCCGCAGGCTGAGGGCGGCGGCGACGACGGCCAGCGCGATCAGCACGCCGACGACCATCATCAGCAGCGCGATACCGCGACCCGGCCCGTCGCCGAGCAACCTGGCCAGCGCCGGGTCGCGGACCTCGGCACGGCCGACGAACGGCTCGAAGACGCGGTCGACGGCCACGCCGGCGACGATGTTGGCGACGAACTGCGGTATCAGGCTGACCGCGGTCACCACGGCCATCACTCGGCCCATCAGGTGCGGCTCGACCTTGGTCTGCCAGATGCTCTGGTTTGTGCTGATGACGACGCCCATCGCACCCATGAAGACGAACGACGAGACGGCGATCAGCGCGACGCTGGGCCGGACCGAGCCGATCACCGTCGCCGCCGCGAGCACCAGGGAGGCGATCAGAACTCCGCGGACCAGCCGGCGCGGTCCACCCGACACGCTCACCGCCACGCCGGTGATCACCATGCCCAGGCCGCCGAGCGACAGGACGACGCCGAGCGACGCCGACGACGCGAACGACAGCACGAGCGGGTTGATCAGCAGTTCGACGAAGCCGGTGCCGAAGTTCATCGCACCGAGGAAGAGGAGCAGCGCCACCAGCCCGGGCCGGGCGGCGATGAACGCCCAGCCTTCGCGGAACTCGGCGAGCAGGCCCGTCCCGCCCTTGGTCGCGGCCGGAGGCCGGCGGTGCGGGATCCGGACCAGCCAGATCGTGAAGATCGCGAGACCGAAGGACGCGATGTCGACCAGGACGATGCCGAACAGGCTGATGGCCAGCAGCAAAAAGCCGGCCGTCACCGGGGCCAGCACCTGGCTGACGGCCATCGCGATCATCCGCATCCCGTTGGCCCGCCCGAGGTGCTGCCTGGGCACCAGTTGCGGCACCAGCGCCGCGAACGCCGGTAGCTCCAGCGCGCTGAGGACGGAGAGGACGGTGACCACGACGTAGACGTGCCAGATCGCCAGGCCGTCCGCGGCCACCAGCACGCCGACGGTCAGCGTGACCAGGAGAGCGCCGGCGTTGCTCACCAGCAGCGAACGGCTGGTGCCCCAGCGGTCGACCAGCGACCCGGTGAAGGGGGTGGCCACGATCGCCGGCAGCAGGCCGAGGGCGAGGACGAGCCCGAGGTTCGTCGCCGAGCCGCTTTCCCGGTAGACGTGCACGGCGAGGGCGAAGCCGGTGAGGTTGGAGCCGATCATCGAGGCGAACTGGCCCAACCAGAGGATCACGAAACCGCGGAACCCGGAGGTGCGGGCACCGGTGGTGACGTCGGTCGGATCCATCGCCCGGACTCCTTAACACCGATCCACGATGTGAAGAGCTTGCCGCAGACCGGCGCGCACCCGCTGTCACCCGAACCAAGGACAGACCCGGTGCGCCGATCGCCCCTGGTTCCCGTGACAGGACAGGGCCGCGGCCCGCTCATAGGTTGCGCGTAACGGAAGGGGCGCACGGTGAGCACCAGCAATGTCGAGGACATCTACGAGCTCTCACCGCTCCAGCAGGGCATCTTCCTGCACAGCCTGCATGACGGCGCGTCGGACATGTATCTGAGCCAGCACACTTACACGGCGGTCGGCGCGCTGGACCCGGATCTGCTGGTGCGGGCCTGGCAGTCGGTCATCGACGCGCATCCCGCGCTGCGGACCTCGTTCCACTGGAAAGGGATCGAGAAGCCGCTGCAGGTGGTGCACCGCGAGACACCGCTGCCGGTGACCCGCCATGACTGGTCCGACCTCGACGAAGAGCAGCAGCAGAAGCGGATCGACGAGCTGCGGGTGGAGGATCGCGCGGCCGGTTTCGACCTGACGGCGGCACCGCTGATGCGGCTGAACCTGGTTCGCCTCGGTGCCGATCGCCAATGCCTGATCTGGACCTACCACCATCTGTTGATGGACGGCTGGTCCATCCCGATCTTCACCAACGGCGTCCTGTCCTACTACAACCATCTCGCCCTGGGTGGACCCAGGCCGCCGGCCGCTCCGCCGTTCCGCGACTACGTCGCCTGGCTCCAGCGCCAGGATCCGGACGCCACCAAGGCCTTCTGGGTCAACCTCCTGGGTGGCGTGACGCCGAGCCGGCTGACCGGGCTGCGGCCGTGGGACCCGCGGCACAGCACCGGGGCGGTCGACCGGCGCACGGTGAAGATGCCCGAGGCCGCGGAAACCGGCATCCGCGAAGCCGCGACCCGGCACCGGGTCACGCTGAACACGCTCGTGCAGGCCGCGTGGGCCATCGTCCTGCGGCACCACACCGGGCAGTCCGAGGTCACCTTCGGCTGTGTCAGCTCCGGTCGCCCGCCGGAGCTGCCCCAGGTCGAGCGGGTGGTCGGCATGTTCGCCAACACGCTGCCGGTGCGGATCGCCGTGCCGGACGACGGCGACCTCGGATCGTGGCTGCGCGACCTGCAGAACAGCTACGCGGCGATGCGGCGGTACGAGTACACCCCGCTGGCCGACATCAAGAAATGGGCCGGGCTGCCTGGACAGCAACTGTTCGACAGCAACATCGGCGTGGAGAACTTCGGCGCCACGATGGAGGCCGCCGGGATCGCCGAGCAGGTGAGCTTCAGCCAGAACGGGCTGTTCGACAAGACCAACTATCCGGTGACGCTCACCGTCTTCCCCAACCCGTTCGCCGTCGACCTGCTGGTCCATCGGGAACGCTTCGCACCCGGCTTCGTCGACGAGTTGCTCGACGGACTGCGCGCGACCTTCGAGGCCATGGCAACCGCCGACGGGATCGCCGAGGTGCGGTCCGCGACCGGCCCGGCCGCGGCACCGCCGGCCGCCTACGCGGAGCCGGCGAAAGGGCGGCCCGCCGCGGACAGCCCCCGGACCGAAGCCGACGACGCGCTGGAGGAGACGATCGCCGCGGTCTTCCGCGAGATCCTCGACCTCCCGGAGATCGACGTCACCGCGAGTTTCTTCGATCTCGGCGGCGACTCGTTCGACGCGGTACGCGCGGTCGGCCGGATCGAGGGCGCCAGCGTCGGCCTGCTCGCCGCCGAGCCGACGGTCCGCGACCTGGCCGCGGCGCTGCGGGCGACCACCGCCGGCGAGCCGGACACGGCCCAGCTCGTGCCGGTGCGCCGGGACGAGACGATGGCGTGCTCGTATCAGCAAGAGGCGCTGTGGTTCATGAACCAGCTCGAGCCCGCGTCGACCACCTACCACATACCGTTCCCGCTCCGGCTGCGTGGCCCGCTGGACGTGGGTGCGCTGCAGCGGACGCTGACCGGTCTCGTGCGCCGGCACGAGGCGCTGCGCACCCGGTTCGTCAACATCGGCGGCCGACCGCGCCAGGTGGTCGACCCGCCGCCGGAACTGATGGCGATGCCAGTGGTCCAGCTTTCCCCCGACCGGGTCGACGAGTGGGCCGCCGCCGAGGTCGCGCGACCCTTCGACCTCTCCACCGGGCCGGTGTTCCGGGCCGCCGTGGCCCGCCTGACGGACGACGACCACGCGCTGGTCGTGGTCGCCCACCACATCGTCGCCGACGGCTGGTCGACCCGCGTGCTGGTCGTCGAGCTGGCCGCGCTGTATGCCGCCGAGGCCGCCGGACGCGACCCGGGCCTGCCGCCACTGGACATCCAGCCGGTCGACCACGCGGCGTGGCAGCGGCGCCGGTTCGACGAGGCGGAGGGCGACCGGCAGCTGGCCTTCTGGCGGGACAACCTCGCGGATCTGTCCACCGTGGACTTCCCGGCCGACCGGCCGCGACCCGCGCAGCCGACGTTCGCCGGCGTGACGATCGCGCGGCCGCTGTCGGCCCGGGTGTCGGCCGCCGCCGACGCGTACGCGAAGGCGAACCGCGTGTCGCTGATGGCCGTCCTGCAAGCGGCGTTGCTGACCGTCCTGCACCAGTACACGGGGCAGCGCGACCTGCCACTCGGCTCGCTCTTCTCCGGACGCGACCGGCCCGATCTCGAACCGCTGGTGGGCTTCTTCGGCAACACCCTCGTGCTGCGCACCCAGCTCGGCGCCGACGAGCTGACCTTCGCCGAGCTGGTGCAGCGGTGCGGCCGCACGGTGCTGGACGCCACCGCACACCAGGACGTCCCGTTCGCGGTCGTCGTGGACGCGCTGGCGCCGGACCGGATCGCCGGGCGTACCCCGCTGTTCCAGATCGGGCTCACCCTGCTACCTCGCGGCATCAGCGACAGCCTGCAGTTTCCGAAGCTGTCCCTGGCGCCGATCTTCGTAGCGGAGCACTTCGCGGCGTTCGACATCTCCGTGGACATCGGATACAACCCGCGCGGACGGCTCGACGTGGCCGTGGAGTACGCCACCGACCTGTTCGACGCCGACCGCATGCGCCGGTTCCTCAACCACTATGTGACCGCCATCGCCAATGCTCTCAGCGAACCGGATACGCCGGTGGCCGAGATCGATCTGCTGAGCCGCCGCGAGCGTCGCCGGCTGGCCCGCGAGTTCCCCAGTGATCGGCCGGGCGGTCTGGGCCGGCTGGGCGCGCTGGCCCGGCGGCTGCTCCCCCGGGGCCGCCTCGGGAAGACGCCGGCCCACCGGAGTGTCGCGTCCGTCGCTGCCCGGACACCCGACGCCGTCGCGCTGGTCGACCACGACGGCACGACGACGACGTACGGCGAGCTCGACCGGGCCGCCAACGGGCTGGCGCACCGGATGCGCGCGGCCGGGGTCGGACCCGGAACGCTCGTCGGGATCTGCCTGCCCGGTGGAGTCGACCGGGTGACCGCCCTGCTGGCCACCTGGAAGGCCGGGGGTGCCTACGTGCCCCTCGACCCCGACCTCCCCGGCGAGTCGCTCGAGGCGACCCTCGCGGACGCGGCGCCGGCCGTCGTCGTCACGACACCCTCGTTGGCCGACCGGTTCCCGGCCCCGCTCGTGCTGGACGCCTCGATCGCCACGGAACCGTCCACCGCCGTGTCCGGCGGTGCCGGGCCCGACGATCTCGCCTGCGTGCTGTTCAGCGCCGGCACGACCGGCGAACCGCGCGGCGTACTCGTGTCCCACCGTGCCGTCAGCGACCGGATCGCCCGGTTGCAGGACCTCCATCGGCTCGCCGCCGACGACCGCGTGCTGCACCAGACGTCGTACGCGTTCGACGCGTCGGTCCGGGAGCTGATCTGGCCGCTGGCGGTCGGCGCCGCCGTGGTGCTGGCGCCCGACGGCGCCACCGTGGGCGAGATCGCGGTCGACCGCGGCGTGACCACGATGCACCTCACGCCGACGCGGCTCCACCAACTGCTCGGTGCGGCGCCCGCCCCCGGGTCGCTCCGCCGGGTGCTGACCAGCGGCGAACCGCTGCGGGCCGACGTGGCACGCCGGTTCCGCGCGGCCTGGCCCGAGGTGGAACTGCACAACCATTACGGCAGCGCGGAAACGCTCGACGTGGCGGTCGCCCGGGACGTCGCGGACGGCGCCGCCGGGTCGATCGGGCGTCCGCTCCCGGGGCGGCGGATCCGCATCCTGGACGGGCAGCTACGGCCCACGCCGATCGGGGTGCCGGGCCAGATCTTCGTCTCCGGAGCCGGCCTCAGCGACGGCTATCACCAGCGGCCGGGCCTGACGGCGCAGCGGTTCGTGCCCGATCCGCATGCCGACCGGCCGGGCGGGCGGATGTTCGCCACGGGCGACCTGGCGTGCTGGCGAACGGACGGCTCGATCGACTTCCTGGGCCGGGTCGACCACCAGGTCCGGCTCGGCGGGCATCGCGTCGACATCGCCGCGGTCGAGGCCGCGCTCGCCGAACAGGCGGGCGTACGCGAGTGCGCGGTGCTGCGATCGGCCTCGGGTGACCTCACCGCCTACGTCGTCGGCGACCTCGGCACGGACCCAGCGGAGCTGCGGCGCCAATTGGTCGACCGGCTCGCCGCGTTCACGATCCCGACCTCGGTGATCAGCCTGCCTGAGCTGCCGTTGACCGGCAACGGCAAGCTGCACCGCGGCCGGCTGCCCGAGGCGGGGGCGCCGGGCTTCCGCCCGCCCAGCAGCGACACCGAGAGATGGCTGGCCGACACCTGGCGGGATCTCCTACCGGTCGACCGGGTCGGCGCGGGCGACAACTTCTTCGAACTCGGCGGCAACTCGTTGCACGCCACCCAACTCGTCGCCCGGATAAAGGAGGCGTTCCGGATCCGGCTCGGTCCGGGTCAGGTGTTCACCGCTCCCACGCTCGATCTGCTGGCGTCCCGCGTCGACGGGACTCACCAGTCGACGGACTGGTGATCGCGGTAGAAGCCGCCGGTCGGCCCGTCATCGGGCAGGGTGGCCAACCACAGCGGTGCCCGCGACGAGGCGGACAGCCGTAGCGCGGCGACCCCCTCGCCACCGTCTGGCCACAGTGGCTCGGGGCTGCACGAGTTGACCAGGATGCCGTCGTGGGCGAGCTCGTCGGCGAGCATCCGGGTCAGCGCGTTGACGGCGGTCTTCGAGGCCCGGTAGGCCGGGAAACCGCGCCGCATCGACGCGAGGCTGCCGAGGTCGCTGGAGATGTTGACGATCCGGCCGTATCGACGGGCCCGCATCAGCGGCACGATCGCCTGGGTCAGCCGCCAGGTGCCCAGCAGGTTGGTCTCCATGGTCCGCCGTACGACGTCGAGGGGCACGTCGGTGCTGCTGCCTCCGTCGTCTTCCTCCATCAGCACGGCCGCGTTGTTGACCAGCACGTCGCAGCGGCCGAGCCGGTGCGTCATCCAGCCGACCAGCCGCGCGACACTGTCGGCGTCGGTGATGTCGAGCTGGCGCACGGCGACCCGGTCGGCCATGTCGCCGAGGCGGTCGATCGCGGCGTGGCCGTCGGCCAGCAGCCGGCTGCCCAGCACGACGCGCATGCCGAGCAGCGCGAGCCGGCGCACCAACTGCAGGCCGAGACCACGGTTGCCGCCACTGACCAGGGCGACCCGCCATTCGGCCGGCTGCGCCGGTGCCTCGCTCGAGACCACGACGTCGCCCCGACGGTCGGCCGTTCCGCAGCCGCCTTGCCGTGACACGCCCCGCACCTACCTACCTAGATCGGGATGAGTGTTGACACATCTTCGTTGCATCGTTTTCGGCCCGACACGTCCCTGATTGGGGCGACTCCGCAGGCCAACCGTCCCCTAAAGGCGTGACCGCGTCCGCCACCCGGCGGCTGCTAGCGTCAGCAATCGTTATCGATCCGCGGGCGCCGGCCGCTGTCGAGGGCGTGAACCCTCGCGACAGGGTACAGAGGAACGGGGAGGGAGGGCGGCCCGCCGCACGACGGCTTGTGCCGACATCGGCTTCCGACCACGGTTGGGGGGATCAGTGATCCGGACCGATATCCTCGTCAGCTCACCTGTTTACCTTGTGGGCCTGTTGCAAATCTTGAGCTCGGCCGGCATCACGGTCGTCGCGGCGCGCACGTCACCCGACGAGCAGCCGTCCGGCCTCGCGGACGCCGCCCTGATCGACGCCGACGCGCTCCCGCGTCCGGATGACCTCGGACATATCTCCGACACCGCCCGGAGCATGGCCGTCCTCGTGCTCGACAACGAGGCCGGCAGGACCGACGGTGCCGAGTTCCTCGCGGCCGGTGCGACCGGCGTCGTCAACAAGGGCGCGTCCGGCGAGCGCCTGGTCGAAGCCGTCCGCGCGGTCGCCTCCGGCATTCCCGTCTACGGCGACGAGGTCGAGGCGCCGGCCGGGGTGGAGCGGGTCGAGTCGCCCTACCACCATCTTTCCGAGCGCGAGGACCAAGTGCTACGCGAGATCTCCCGAGGGCTCACCCATGGGCAGATCGCCACCCGGCTCGGCATAAGTCCGCACACCGTGGACACCTACGTCAAGCGCATCCGGTCGAAGCTCGGGGTCGGCAACAAGGCTGAACTCACCCGGGCCGCACTGCTCGGCCGCCTCGCCGCGCCGACCGGCCGCGGCACCAAACCCCAGACGGCCGCCTGACCGCGACGGTTCCGCGGCGCGCACGACCGCGGTCGCGAGCAGTCCGTCGCGCACGGCGAACCGCCCGTGCAGCGTCCCGTCCCGACCGGCGACCGCGGTCGCGCCGGAGACGAGCAGCCGGGCGACGAACGTGCCGTCGTGCGGGCGGAACCGCACCTCGGCGCCGTCGAAGTCGAGGAAGACGCCGGTGACCGGCGCCCACGCCTTGTAGACGGACTCCTTCGCGCTGAACAGCAGCCGGTCCCACGGCACACCGGGCCAGCCGGCGGCGAGTGTGGCCAGCTCCACGCGCTCGGCGGGCAGCGAGACGAGCTCGAGAACCCCGTCCGGCAGCGGATCGGCGGGTTCGGCGTCGATGCCGACGGTCGCCACGTCGACGGCACGCGCGACCGCGGCCGCGCGGTAACCGGCGCAGTGGGTGATGCTGCCGACGACGCCGTCCGGCCAGGTCGGCGCGCCGAGGGGGCCCCTGCCGATCGCGACCGGCGGCACGCCCAACCGGCCGAGTGCCAACCGGGCGCAGTGCCGTCCGGTGGTGAACTCCCGCCGTCGGGCCTCGACCGCTCGCGCGACATGCACCCGCTCCTGCGGGTACAACGCGATGCCCGGCGGGTCCTCGTGCAGCTCCACCACCCGGAACGCGGATGGCAGGAGCTCATCGAGCACGGGCAACCTCCGGCAGCGGCAGGACCCGGCACGGTCGGGTGGCGTCCGCGCCGAGCGAACCCACCCGGGCCGTCCACTCGCGCGGGTAGCCGACCGACACCTCCATGAACGGCACGTCGTCGTACCAGACCGTCCGGCGGATGTGCAGGTGGCCGTAGACGACCGCGGCCACGTTGAACCGCCGGTGCCAGTCGGCGCTGCGCACGGTGCCGCACCACAGCGCGAACTCCGGGTACCACAGCACGTCCGTCGGCTCCCGGACGAGGGGATGGTGGTTGACCAGCACCAGCGGCAGCGCCGGATCGACCGCCGCCAGCCGGCGCTCGGTCTCGACGACGCGGTGGGCACACCAGTCGTCGAGGCTGGCATACGGGTCAGGGTGCAGCAGCGCCTCGTCGGTGCACACGACGCCGGCGCGGTGTGCGCGCGCGAGCGCCTCCTCCTTGGTGTCGGAGCCGGCGGGCCGGAAGCTGTAGTCGTAGAGCACGAACAGCGGCGCGATCACCAGGGGGCCGCCCGGACCGTCCCACACCGGGTACGCGTCCTCGGGCGTGGCGACCCCGAGCGACCGGCAGACCTCGACGAGGTGGCGGTAGCGGTGCTCCCCGCGCGACGTGACCGGATCGCTGGGCATCGTCCACAGCTCGTGGTTGCCCGGCGCCCAGATCACCTTGGCGAACCGGTCGGCCAGCAGCGCCAGGGCCCACTCGACATCGGACATCCGCTCGGCGACATCGCCGGCGACGATCAGCCAGTCGCCCGGCGACTCGGGACGGAGGGCCTGCACCAGCTCGCGATTCGCTGGATGACCGACATGCAGGTCGCTGATCGCGAACAGCGCACGGCGGCTCACGTCCATGGGCAGACGCTACCCAGCCGCCCGGAGGGCGAACTGTCCCCTGAAGCGGGGATGCGGCCGGCTGCCGGGGGTTCAATACAGTCACGTCCGTCCGCGCGTGCGCCGATCGGGAGGGTTACACCGGCAATGACTGACGCGACCGCACCATATGACACCGAACCGCCGATCGCCGGCGACGAGGTCAGCACCCTGCTGGCCGGGTTGGAACGGCAGCGGGCGATCTTCGCGTGGAAGGTGTCGGGGCTCGACGAAGCGGGCCTGGCCTTTCGGATCGAGTCGTCCGAGCTCACGCTGGGCGGGCTGATCAAGCACCTCGCCTTCATCGAGGACCTGAAGTTCAACACCATGGTCCTCGGCGAGGACCTGGTGGCGCCGTGGGACGCGGTCGACTGGGAGAACGACCAACGCTGGCCCTGGTATTCGGCCGCCAAGGACTCTCCCGAGGATCTCTACGGTCTCTGGCACGACGCCGTCGGCCGGGCCCGGGTGGCGATCGACCAGGCCATCGCCGAGGGCGGGCTGGACATGCGGGCCAGATACGGGTTCGGTGACGACCCCGAAAACGCGTTCAGCCTCCGCCGGATGCTTTTCGACACCATCGAGGAGTACGCGCGGCACGCCGGTCACGCCGACCTGATCCGGGAGGCGCTGGACGGCCTCGTCGGCCAGGACCCGCCCGGTGCCGTCTACCCGTTCGAGCCGCCCGCTGGGAAGGCCTAGGGCTTGCGACTCAGCCGCCGGACCCTCGACCAGATCGACTCGCCGATCAGCACGGCGTACGGCCTGTTGAGCCTGCGGGAGCCGGGCCGGGAGCTGCTCGACCTGGCGCAGGCGGCACCGACCTACCCGCCGGCGGACGTGGTCAACGCGCACATCGTCGAGGTCGCCGGCCGCACCGACGGTGGCACCTACACCGAGGTGCCTGGCCTGCCGCACCTGCGCGAGGCGTTCGCGGCCGAGCTCAGCCGCGACTATCACGGCTCCATCGGGCCGGACGACGTCGTCGTCACCGCCGGCTGCAACCAGGCGTTCGCCCTCGTCGCGTCCACTCTCGCCGACCCGGGCGACGAGGTGATCGTGCCACTGCCCTACTACTTCAACCACGACATGTGGCTGCGGCTCAACGGCATCACGCCGGTCTACCTCGAGCCCGGTCCGGGCCTGGTGCCGCGCGCCGCCGACGCGGAATCGCTGATCACGCCCCGCACGCGGGCGATCGTGCTGGTGACACCGGGCAACCCCAGCGGCGCGACGGTCGAGCCCGACGGCATCGCGGCGTTCGCCGATCTGGCCGCGGCGCACGGCATCGCACTGATCCTCGACGAGACCTACCGGTCGTTCCGCAGCACCGACGAGCCGGCGCACGGGCTGTTCGCCGACCCGGCGTGGCGGCGAACCGTGATCAGCCTGCACTCCTTCTCGAAGGACCTCGCGATACCGGGTTATCGGGTCGGTGCGGTGGTCGCGTCTCCCCGGCTCGGCCGCGAGGTGTGCAAGCTGCTCGACTGCGTCGCGATCTGCGCGCCGCGGATCGGTCAGGAGGCGGCCTGGGCCGGGCTGACCTATGCCGGAGACTGGCGGGCCGAGCGGGCCCGGCAGATCGCCGACCAGCGCGCGTCGTTCGCCGCGGCGATGGCGGGCCGGCCGGGCGGCTTCGAGATGCTCGCCTGCGGAGGGTTCTTCGCCTGGCTGCGGCACCCGTTCCCGGACCGGTCGACCGACGACGTCGTCCGTGAGCTGGTCGTCAAGCACGACACGCTGCTCGTCCCCGGCACCGCGTTCCAGTCGGGTGACCGCCGTACCCTTCGGGTCAGTGTCAGCAACCTGGATCGGGCGACCGTGGCGACCTTCGCGCGGCGGCTGGCCGACGCGGGCGTCTGACGGTCAGTAGATGACGCGGTTGTCCGGTGCCGGCCGCCAGGCCCGCGAACCGCGCAGGTTGCGGGTGATGTTGAGGCGCTTGAGCCAGCGGTCCGAACCGTCGTAGCGGGCCCGGAACGACTTGCGTCCGTGCACGGCCCGGAAGTTGTCGACGAACACGAGGTCACCCGGCCGCAGCACGACGTCTTTCATCTGCGTCTCGATCTGGTCGCACAGGCCCTGGAACGCCCGCAGCGACCGGTCCGACCAGCCGTCGGTCTTCATGTGATAGGGATCGAGCGCCATATAGGGGTCCTGCCGGTCGCCGAACAGCACCGGCCGCTTCACCGGATCGTCGTTCCACGACTGGATCAGGGCGAAGCTGCGCTGCCGGAGGCGGTCGACGACCGGGTCGCCGGTCGACTCCGACGCGTTTTCCGGGCGGTGCGAGTTGTCGGGCATCTGGGTGAACTCGGGCTCGAACAGCGCGTCGACGTCCAGGGTCGCCCAGTCGAGGTCGCCCGCGTCGCACACCACCGTCTCGACCCCGTCGGGGTTCTTCAGGCACATCAGGGCGACGTAGTCGCCGCGGCACGGGTGGAACGCGTCCTCGGTGTGCCAGGACAGGTGTTGCAGGCTGTTGGAGCCGAGTTCGTAGTGCTCGTGGCCCTTGATCGGGACGACGTCGTGCATGATCCGGCCGTCCTGCTGGGTCGCCCAGCCGAAGACGTCGCCGAGCACGGATCCACACAGGAGGAAGAAGATCTCCTGGGTGAACGCCGGCGAGTCGAACTGGCTGTCCTTCCAGTGCGTGGGCGTGGCACCGAGCCGTCCCTCGTCGACGTCGAGGCCGGACACGAGGCACAGGGCCGACGGTTCGCCGAGCCGGAACTCGGCCAGGAATTCGATCAGGTGGGCCGGCAGCGCGCGGGCGAGCACCGGCGCGCGCCGGATCAGCTCGGGATCCTCGATCGTCTCGTAGACCTTGGCCAGGTCAGCGAGGAGCGGCGCGAGCGCCGCGTTGTCATCCGGCGTCAGCACCAGGTGATGCATCTTCATGGCCTCCCGCCCGCTCCCGGACTTGAAGTCTAGGAGCGGAGGCGGCCGGCGCATCGGTCCCCGTTAGATGGGACAGGTCCCGGCCGACCCGGCCGACCTAAGTTTTTCACGAATCGCACTCGGCCCACGCCGGAGCCCGCCACCGGTGTGACGACGTAGGCGGGACCGACACATGAGCGACCTGGCCAACCTGACCACGATGGAAGTCGACGCGCTGACCGACGTCGACGGTGGTCTCAACCTGACCGACGGCCATGCCCGGCTGGACCTCTCCGCGCAGCAGGCCGCCATCGTGGCCCGCATCCCGGAGATGTTCGTCGCGGCGACCCGGCGGTCGTTCCCGAGCATCGAGACAGCTGCCCACCGGGCGTTCCTGGACGCCCTGGGGCAGCACACCGCACCCGTCGGCAGTGGACGGATCCTGAGCTGCTACTCGTCGACGCTGGCGACGGACATCGTGGCTCGGGCCCTGCCGGCCGGCGCGACGGTGGCCGTCCTGCACCCGACGTTCGACAACATCGCGGATCTGTTCGTCACCCGTGGCCTGCACCTCGTGCCCCTGTCGGAGGAGGCCCTGCTGGCGCGGGACTGGCCCGGTGCGCCGGTCAGCGCGGTGGTGGTCACCCACCCCAACAACCCGACCGGGCTGGTGACGCCCGAGGAGCACCTCCGGTCGCTCGCGGCCCACTCCGTCCGGCATGGCCAGACGATCATCATCGACGCCAGCTTCCGCGGCCAGGTCCGGGAGGCGCAGTACGACACGTACGCCGTCCTGGATGCCGCCGGCGCCGACTGGATCACCATCGAGGACAGCGGCAAGCTCTGGCCGACCCACGAGCTGAAGATCGGGTTGCTGGCCTACAGCGAACGGACCCGGCTGCCGATCGAGCGGGCGTTCTCCGAATCGCTGCTCGCCGCCTCGCCGGTCGTCCTGCAGATGGTCGAGGCGTTCTCGGCCGACTGGGTCGACGGCGGCTTCGAACGGGCCCGCGCGCTGGTGGACGGCAACCGCGACGTCGTACGCGCAGCGGTCGAGTCGGTCGGTTTGCGGCTGGCCGACCCGACCTCGCGGATCAGCGTCGCCCGGGTAGTCCTGCCGGAGGACGGTCCGGACTCCTCGCTGCTCTACAAGGAGCTGCTCGAGCGCGGCGTCCACGTGCTGCCGTGCGCGCCGTTCCACTGGGCCGATCCCAGCAGTGGCCTACGGTTCATCCGGCTCTCGCTGGCCCGCCCGCCGGCTACCGTCGAGACCGCCGCGCAGACCCTCGCCCGGGCCTACCGCGAGCTGTCCGTCGGGTGAGCGGAGCCGGGGCCGTCGCGACCGACCTCCTGCTGCCACTGGGTGACTCGGGCTGGACGCTGTGGCGCGACGCGGCGCTGCGCGGCACCGGCTTCCCGGCGCGGCGGTTCCTGGAGATCTGCGACGACGAGCTGGCGGCCGCGGCGGACGCCTGCGACGACGCGCTGCCGACGGGCCGGGAGCACTACCTCAAGGTGTATGGCGAGGCGGTCGGGCGGCTGACCGCCGCGGTGCGGCGGATCGCCGCGGAGGACCGCTTCCGCGAGGCGGTGGCCTGGCAGAACCCCGCTCTGCTGCACGATTGCCTGGACAAGACCGTGGCCGGCGAACCGCGCACCGTTCGCGGCCGCAACCACGAGCTCACCATCACCAGCTACCTCCAGCGCTACTGCCTGAAGAACGACACCATCGGCTTCTTCGGACCGGTCGGTTGGGCCCGCTTCGACCCCGACGACTCCGGCGTCTCGATGACGCCCGGTCCGGGCCTGTTGTCGCGCCGCACGACCTACTTCGAAGGTTGGGCGATCGACGCTGTCACGGAGGCCCTCGCCGCCCGCGTCGAGGTGTGGCCGTGGCTGCGGCCGCGCCGGGCCGCCGCCGCGTCGCTGACCGGGTGGCTGCTCCGGCTGCCGCTGGGCAAGCCCGTCAAGCTGTCGGCGACGGAAGTGCGGATCCTCTCCCGCTGCGATGGCCGGCGCACCATCCGCGACCTGGTCGGCGATCCGGCCGACCCGGGGGCCGTCGCCGCCCTCCTGCGGCTGCGCGAACTGGGTGCGGCCGAGATCGACCTGGGCATATCGCGGTCGGCCTGGCCGGAGCGTGACCTCGCGGCCCGGATCGACGCGATCGCCGACCCCGGCGTGCGGGCCCGGACCCGGGCGCCGCTGGACGAGCTGGTCGCCGGACGCGACGCGGTGGCCGCCGCCAGCGGGCACCGCGACCGCCTGGTGGCGGGCCAGGAGCTGGCCGCCGCGTTCGAGCGGATCACCGGACGCGCGGCGGCGCGCAGCAAGGGCGGCTCGTACGCGGGTCGCACACTCGTCCACGAGGACACCGTCCGCGACATCAGCGTGCGTCTCGGACGCTCGGTGTTCGAGCCGCTGGCCCGACCCCTCGGCGTGACACTCGACAGCGCGGTCTGGCTCGCCAATGCCATTGGCGACCGCTACGCGACAAGGGCCGGTGCGGTGCTGGACCGGTCCGGTGGCGAGTTGCCCCTGGCCCGGCTGTTGGGCGGGGTGCTGCCCGACCTGCGGCAGCTCGCGACCGGCAGCGTCGAGTCCGACGACGTGGCGGAGGTGACGGCCGAGTTCCAGGCCCGCTGGCGCCGGGTGCTCGACCTACCGCTGGACGCCTTCGATCGCCCCCGCCACCAGGTCGACGGCGCCACCGTCGCCGCCCGCGCGGCGGCCGAGTTCGCCACCGGTCCGGCCCGCTGGCCCGGCGCGCGCTGGCACTCCCCCGACCTCATGCTGGTCGCCGACGACCGGGCGGCCCTGGACCGGGGAGACGTCGACGTCGTCCTCGGCGAGCTGCACTGCGCGACCAACACGTTGGAGACCCGGGTCTTCGTCGCCCAGCATCCGGAGCCGGAGCGGCTACGCGCCATGGCGGCGGCGAGCGGGCTCGACGGCCGGATCTGTTTCATACCGCGGCGGGACGACGGTGTGCCGTCCCGGTTTTGGTGGGCGGCCGAGACGCAGTTACCGAGCTACACCTACATCGCGGTCGGGGCCGAGTCGATCGCGCCGCCCGCGGCGGCCACGACCCTGCCGGTGGCCCTCCTGGTGGCCCGGCGAAAGGGCGACGCCGTCATCGTCACACAACACGCGGGCGGCCCTGAGTATGACTTCGTCGAGGTCATCGGCGACCTGCTGGGCCTGACGATCGTCAACGCCTTCCAGCCCGTCGCCGGCGCGCGCCATCGGCCGCGCGTCACGATCGACCGCATGGTGCTCTGCCGCGAAG
>Ga0193743_1000983_pt1 | contig 21758 bp, 21 predicted proteins | sample L2c2metaG_FD_143038 | JGI IMG/M metagenome (GOLD analysis project Ga0193743, IMG submission 143038) | Soil microbial communities from a riparian zone of the East river system, Colorado, United States - L2c2 | ecosystem: Environmental > Terrestrial > Soil > Riparian zone | place: USA: East River... | reverse complement strand
CAATGTCGAGGCCTACTACCAGGAGATCGGCCGCGCCGGCCGCGACGGGCTGCCGGCCGATACGCTGACCCTCTACAGCCTGGGCGACATGCAGCTTCGCCGCCTGCAGATCGAGCAGGGCGAGCAGCCGGACGAGCGCAAGCGCATCGAGCGCCAGCGCCTGACCGCGCTCCTGTCGCTGGCCGAGGCGCCGCGCTGCCGGCGCCAGACCCTGCTCGCCTATTTCGGCGAGGCGTCGGAGACCTGCGGCAACTGCGATCTCTGCCAGGAAGGCGTCGAGCGGTTCGACGGCACGATCGATGCGCAGAAGGCGATGTCGGCCATCCTGCGCACCGGCGAGCGCTTCGGCATGGAGCATCTGATTGCGATCCTGCTGGGCGAGCGCACGGAGAACGTGCTGAAGTTCAATCACGACCGGTTGCCCACCTTCGGCGTCGGAGCGGGCCGCAAGGCCGCCGAGTGGCGCTCGATCTATCGCCAGCTCTCGGCCATCGGCCTGATCGCCCAGGACCTGATGGAGCATGGCCGCTGGTGGGTCACCGACGAAGGCTGGCGCGTGCTGAAGGGCGAAGCCAGCATCGAGCTGCGCAAGGATCTTTCCTCCGGTGCCGCTGGCAAGGGTTCGCGCCGCGAGAAGCGCGCCGCGACAGCCGCGGCCATCGTGGGCGACGCTGACGCCGTCCTGCTCGAGGCACTGAAGGCGCTGCGCACCAGGCTGGCGCAGGCGCAGAAGGTGCCGGCCTATGTCGTATTCTCCGACCGCACCCTGATCGAGCTGGCGACCCACCGGCCGGCAAGCCCGCGCGCCATGCGTGAGATCCACGGGGTCGGCGACGCCAAGCTAGAACGCTACGGCGCCGCCTTTCTCGAGGTGATCTGCGGCGGGGCTAGCTCAGGGCCGGCATGATCCGGCGCACCCGCTCGTCACGCAACCACAGGCCAACCCAGAACAACAAGCCGAGATAGACGCCGAACAGCGTGTGGCTGAGGAACGGGTGATCCAGTCGAAGGTGGGTAGCGATCGCGCCGCCCATCAGTCCGGTCAGCAGCACCGCGCCCAGCATCGCCGTGCGCGGCCAGGCATAGAGCGCGGTACAGACCAGCGTCACGACACCCAGGAAGCGGGCGAATGAATCGCTGGTCGGATAGCCCAGCTCGCGCAGGCTGTCGGTGACCGGCTGGATCGGCACCAGCTTGATGATGCCGTCGACGATCAGGAACAGGACCGCGATGGCGCTCAACACGCGGCCGGTCCACAAGGCGGTTCGCGAGCTCATGGTCAGCTCTTCTTGCTCGGCGTGGCGATCGACCACTTGACGCCGAACGGATCGCGCAGCTGGCCGTAGCGGTCGCCCCAGAACATCTCCGAGACGGGCAGCAGCACCTCGGCGCCGGCCTCCACCGCGCGCTTCCACCAGGCGTCGACGTCGTCGACCTGGAGGTGGAGCATGAAGGCGCCGGGCGTTTCCAGTGGATGGCCGTGGTCGGGGAAGGCGTCGGCCAGCATCACCGAACCGCCGTTGATCACGAGATGGATGTGCAGATAGCGCCCCTTCTCGTCGGGCGGCATGCGCATCGCTTCGCTGGCGCCGAACGCCTTTTTGTAGAAGTCGGCGGCCTCGCTGGCATTGCTGACGCCAAGATAGGGCGCGACGCCGCCCAGCACCGGGGGATTTGCAGCAGTCAAGTCGATCTCCTTGGTTGGACCTGTCCCAAGGACGAACGACGGGGACCGAGTCCGACACTCTCGTTCATTTTTTCTTGCCGGACCGCGGGCCTCCAGGCCCGCATCATGATCATGAGCGGGCCTGGAGGCCCTCAGGCGCATGTGAATGCCCCGAGTCCGGCAAGAGCTAAGCCCGTTCCTTGTCCAGATGATCGAGATGCTGGCGGATGTGGGCGGCCTCGGCCGGGGTGTGGGCGAGCGAAATCGCCCGGTCGAAGGCCTTGCGGGCCTGGGCGCGGCGGCCGAGCTGCTGCAAGAGAGCTCCCTTCACCCCGTGGAAGTAGAAGTAGCTGGCAAGCCGTTCGTCCAGCGGCTCGATCATCGCCAGGGCGGCGGCCGGGCCGCGGATCTTGTTCACGGCCACAGCGCGATTGAGTGTCACCACGGGCGAAGGTTGCAGCCTTTCAAGGTTGGCGTAGAGCAGGTCGATCTGCGCCCAATCCGTGTCCTCGGCCTGTTGGGCGCGGGCATGCAGGGCGGCGATGGCGGCCTGGACCTGATAGGGGCCGGGACGGCGATGGCGCATCGCCTTGTCGATCAGCGCCAGGCCCTCGGCGATTCGCTTGGGATTCCAGCGGCCGCGGTCCTGATCCTCGAGCAGCACGATGTTGCCGTCGCTGTCGAAGCGAGCGGAAGCGCGCGCCTGCTGCAGCAGCATCAGGGCGGCAAGCCCCATGACCTCCGGTTCGCTCGGGAACACGCGCAGCAGCAGGCGCACCAGCCGGATGCCTTCCTCGGCCAGGATCGCGCGCGTCTTGGCCTCTTTGCTGGGCGCCGAATAACCCTCGTTGAACACCAGGTAGATCATGGCCGCGACGGCGGCCAGCCGCTCGGCACGCTCCGGTGCGCCCGGCGCCTCGAACGGCACGCCGGCATCGGCGATACGCGCCTTGGCGCGGGTGATGCGCTGTTCCATGGCGGCTTCGCCCACCAGGAAGGCGCGCGCGATCTGCTTCACCGACAGGCCGCAGACGATGCGCAACGCCAGCGCGATCTGCTGCGTGGCCGGCAGCTCGGGATGGCAGCAGATGAACAGCAGCCGCAGGATGTCGTCGCGGTAGTGGGCGCCGTCGAGCCGCTCGGCGAGCTCGCTCTCGGCGTCGTCGAGATTGGAAATCGCGGTCTCGTCGGGTAGCGCCACCTGCTTGGCCCGTCGCCGCACGTCGTCCATCGCGGCGTTGCGGCCGACAAGGATCAGCCAGGCCGCGGCATCACGCGGCGGACCGTTCTGCGGCCACGTCCTGAGCGCCCGCAGGCAGGCTTCCTGGAAGGCTTCTTCGGCTGTATCGAGGTCGCGGAAATAACGCAGCAATGCCCCCATCACCTGAGGGCGGGCCGAGCCCAGGACCGCGTCGATCCAGCCGAGATCGTTCACGCCGCGGGCTTCCTTTGCTCGGCGAGGTGATAGTCATGGAGCTCGGCCACCGGCCGGATCTCATAGCTGCCGGTACCGGGATTGGCCTTGGCGAGGTCCTTGGCCGTCTCGATGGCCGCATCGAGCGAGGCGCAGTCGACGATGAAGAAGCCCAGAAGCTGCTCCTTGGTCTCGGCGAAAGGTCCGTCGATCACCATTTCCTCGCGGCCCTTGCGCAGGGTCGTGGCGGCGGTGGTCGGCAGCAGGCGGGCGACCGGGCCCAGCCTTCCCTGCTTGTCGAGCTTGTCCTGGACCACGGCCAGGCGGGTCATGGTTTCATCGTGATAGTCCTTGGACCACGCGCCGATGGCGTCTTCGGAATTGTAGCAAAGGATGGCGTACAGCATGGGCGGGATTGACCTCGATATTGCTTAGGACGAACGACGGGAGGGAATACCGACACCGCGCAGAAAATTGCCTGTTACTCCTCGGACGAGGAAAGCGGCGTCTCGAAGGGCGTGCCGGCCTTGAGGAGGCGGTAGCGGCCGTCCCGGATTTCGGCGGCGATGACGATGCCCGTGCGGGCGCTGCCGCCATCCAGCCCCAGCCGGTCGCCCTCGAAAAGGTGCGGGTCTTCCATGCCGCTGATCGCCTTGTGCTTGTCGGGCGGGGTGTGGCCATGGACCACCAGGATACCCCCGAAGCCACCCTTCCAGTCGAGGAAGCCGTGGTTGATCCAGGCCCAGCGCGCTTCGGTGAAGATCGTCCAGGGCCGGGTCAGGAATTCGGCGGGATCGGCGTGCGGGTCGAGCCCGCCATGAACGAACAGCGTGTTGCCCAGCCTGACATGCGAGCGCATGCCGTAGAGGCGATGCACGATCGTCTCGCCCAAGGCCGTCTTGAGGAGCGCCTGGCCGACAGGAGCCGCCGGCGCGCTGGCGCGGGCGCGCATCTGGTCGAGCAGCAGGTGGCCGCCCACGCGCTTGCTGAGCCACATACTCTCCGCCTTGTGCGCATGCGGACCGCCGATGACGGCCAGCATCATCATGATCTCGTGGTTGCCCATCAGCCGGTCGATATGGTCGACGCCGTGGACGGCCTCGTCGGCCGCCCACAGCTCGAGCACGCCCACGCTGTCGGGGCCGCGATTGATCATGTCGCCGAGATAGACCAGACGCCGTTTGCCGCTGCTTTGGGTCGCCAATTTGCCGATGGTGCTCAGGAGCGCGCGGAGCTCGTCTGCGCAGCCGTGGATGTCGCCGATGGCGAACACCGTCTCGCCTAAAAAGTCAAACGGCGCAGGCTTCCAGTCGGAGATCTCGACAGGAAGACTGGCGGCAATGGCAACCGGCGTGTCCATGGCTGCAATGCTAGCCCTATCCGGCGCGGCGCTCCACCGCGGCGGGAGCGGCCTTGGGGGCTCCCCGCTCGAACTCTTCCTTCACCGTGCGGTTGAGGTCGTATTTTACCGCCAGCGCGTCGCGTCGATTGACCCACGCTTGGGCTGCCAATGTGTAGCTGCCATCGCCGATCGACTCGACTCCGATGGCGTCCACCCGCCGCACGCGTTTGTCGCGCTCAATCAGATCCTTCAGGCGGGCGATGGCCCCATCGACATCGTCGTTGGCCGGCCGCGGGTACTGTAGCTCGATACGCACCATGTCGTTGTGCGTCGGCACGCGCACGATCTCACCCCACAGCTTGCCGTTGGGGATGATGATTCGCGCGTTATCGTCGCCGTCGATCTCGGTATAGAACAAATTGACGACGCTGGTCGTGCCGGCAACACCGCCGGTTTCGATGCGGTCGCCGACATGGAACGGCCGGAACAGGACCAGCATGATTCCGGCGGCGAGATTGCTGAGCGTGCCCTGCAGCGCGAGGCCAATGGCGATACCGAGCGCACCGAGGACGGCCACGAAACTTGTGGTAGCGATGCCGAAGGTCGTCAGCACGGCGACGAAGGTGAACACCAGCGCCGCGTAGCGCACGCCGTTGCCCAGGAAGAGGGTCACGGTCCGATCGATGCGCGGCGACTTCTCGCAGAGCCGCACCACCGCCGCATAAAGGATGCGCGATGACATCCAGCCGACGACCAGGATGATGATGGCGCCTACGACCCGCAGACCGTAGGTCGTGACCATGGCGACGGCCGCGTTGGCCGCGTTGGTCCATTGGGCTTCGAGATCCATAGGACCAGAACGCGCCCACCGCAGGGCGGGTTGCCGGCTTAGCGGCCGTCGTACGCCTTTTGCAGTCCCGCGATGTCGAGCTTGACCATGCCGAGCATGGCTTCGGCCACCCGTTTTGCACGGGCCCGGTCGGGACCTTTCATCATCCCTGCGAGCACGGCCGCTACAAACAGATGGGGAATCACATCCGGCATGATGCCTCCCTCGCGTGAGCGGCTAGCGCGCGTCGTTGTCGCGGATGAAGTCGCGGACGCGGGGCATGATCTGCTCGCGCCATTTGCGGCCGTTGAAGATGCCGTAGTGGCCGACCCGCGGCTGCTCCCAGTGGACGTGGCGGGCGCCCGGGATGTTGGGGGTGAGGGCGTGCGCCGCCTTGGTCTGGCCGATGCCCGAGATGTCGTCGAGCTCGCCTTCGACCGTCATCAAGGCGGTCTCGATGAGGGAGGGATCGATCTTGCGGCCGCGGCTCACCCAGGTCCCGTGTGCCAGCCGCTGTTCCTTGAAGACGACTTCGATGGTCTGCAGATAGAACTCGGCGGTGAGGTCCATGACGGCGAGATATTCGTCGTAGAAGGCGCGGTGGCTGTCGGCCGAATCGTCGTCGCCTTTCACCAGGTGCTCGAACTGGCGCATGTGGGCGTTGATGTGCCGGTCGAGATTCATGCTGATGAAGGAGGTGAGCTGCAGGAAGCCCGGATAGACGCGGCGCAGTGCGCCCGGGTAGCTGAGCGGCACCGTCGAGATGACGTTCTGGCGGAACCACATCATCGAGTTTCGCATCGCCAGGTCGTTGGGTGTCGTCGGGCTGATCCGCGTGTCGATCGGACCGCCCATCAGGGTAATCGACTTGGGCTGGCGCGGATCCTTGGCTTCGGCCATCAGCGCGGCGGCGCCCATCACCGGCACCGAGGGCTGGCAGACGGCGATGATGTGTACGTCGGGGCCGAGGTAGCGGCAGAACTCGACGATGTAGTCGACATAGTCGTCGAGATCGAAGTTGCCTTGGCTGATCGGCACTTCGCGGGCGTCCGTCCAGTCGGTGATGTGCACGTCGTGCTCAGGCAGCAGCGCCTCGACCGTGCCGCGCAGCAGGGTGGCGAAGTGGCCACTCATCGGCGCCACGACCAGCACCTTGGGATGGCGCTGCGGGGTGTCGCGATGGAAGTGCACCAGCTGGCAGAACGGCTTGCGTAACAGGATCTCTTCGTTGACCGCGACGGTCTCGTTGCCGACCTGCGTCGTCTTGAGCCCGAACTCGGGCTTGGCATAATTCTGGGTGAGTCGCGCCACGATCTCCGCGCTCGCCGCGACCGACTTGCCGAACCACGTGTCGGCCAGCGGGTTGTAGGGGCTGGAATAGATCTGCTCCAACGCGTTGGCCCACAGCCGGACGGGCTTGGCGAGTTGCCGCTGGAATTCGTACGCGTAATACAGCATGGGGCGCGGATTGTACGCGGCGGCGATCCCTTGTCACCTCCATATTGCGGTGCACAAATCGTGTGGATTCAGTGACTTATTTGGGGCCCTACAGCAAACGCCCCACAGAAGCCGCGATTGCTTCGGCCTTGGCCTCATGGGTGAAATGGGTGACGAACCGGCCATTGCGGTCGAGCAGATAGACGATCGACGAATGGTCCATCAGGTAGGGTCCGCCGTCCTTTCCCGGGACCTTCTGGTAGTAGACGCGATAGGCGCGCGCGGCGTCGGCGATCTGCTGCGGCGTGCCGGTCAGGCCGATGAAGCTCGGGCCGAAATTCTCGACATAGCCTTTCAGCAGCTTGGGCGTGTCGCGCTCGGGATCGATGGTGATGAAGACCAGGTTCACCTTCTTGGCGGCGTCCGGTCCCAGTTTCTCGAGGGCCGTTTCCATCAGGAGCAGCGAGGTCGGGCAGACGTCGGGGCAATAGGTGAAGCCGAAATAGATCAGCGTCGGCTTGCCCTTGAGACTGTCGCTGGTGACGGTGCGGCCGTCCTGGTCGGTGAGGGCGAACGAACCGCCGATGGCCGGCCGGTCGCCCTGCCAGGCGTCCCAGCCAATCCAGCCGGCGGCGGCGGCGAGGGCCAGGATCCAGACCCCCAGCAGCGCCTTCATGGTGCGTGACATGGCCCGAACATGGGCCGGGCCGGGCGGCTCGACAAGCCGGACCGCTGGTCGCACAACAGGAGTTGATGAGCACCGACTTGGTCAAACTGGCGCGCGCCGCCGATTACGCCGCTCGCCAGCACATCGCGCAGCGGCGCAAGGGCGAGCAGGCGGAGCCCTATGTCAACCACCTGATCGAGGTCGCCGCCCTGCTGGCCGAGGCGACGGCGGGCGAGGATGTCGTGCTGCTGATGGGCGGGCTGCTGCACGACACGCTCGAAGACACCGACAGTACCTACGAGGATCTCGAGCAGCGCTTCGGGCCCGAGGTCGCTGCCCTCGTGGCCGAGGTCACGGATGACAAGTCGCTGCCCAAGGAGGAGCGCAAGCGCCTGCAGATTGCCAAGACGCCGGGCAAGTCGCGGCGCGCGAAACTGCTGAAGCTCGCCGACAAGACCTCCAACCTGCGTGGCCTGATGCAAAGTCCGCCGGTGGGATGGACAGAGGCGCGCCTGCGCGACTATGTCGTGTGGGCCGAAGCGGTCGTGCGGTCATGCCGCGGGCTCAACCCGAAGCTCGAGGCCGCCTTCGATGCGGCTCATGCAGAGGCGAGCCGGCACTTCGGCTGAGACGGAGGAGACCATGTTCTACGACGCCGCCAAGCGCGATCACGGGCTTGCCCAGGATCCGCTGAAGTCGCTGATCGTGCCGCGGCCGATCGGCTGGATCTCGACGGTCGACAAGCAGGGCCGCGTGAACCTGGCGCCCTACAGCTTCTACAACGGCGTCAGCGAATACCCGCCCATGGTCTATTTCGCCATCACCGGCACCTACGGCGACACGCCGACCAAGCATAGCCGCATGAACGCCGAATCGACCGGCGAGTTCGTGGTCAACATGGTGAGCGAGAGCCTCAAGGAGCAGATGAATGTCACCACCGCGATGGTCGAGTTCGGCGTCGATGAGCTGAAAATGGCGGGGCTCACGCCCACGCCTTGCACCCTGGTGAAGCCACCCAGGGTGAAGGAATCGCCGGTGGCGCTGGAGTGCAGGTACTGGCGCACCATCGAGCTGCCGGTCGAGAAGGGCCACGAAACCAAGCGCGGCTCGGTCGTGTTCGGTCAGGTCGTGGGCGTGCATATCGACGACGGCATCATCAAGGACGGCCGCATCGACACCTTGGCCTTCAGGCCGGTCGCGCGGCTGGGCTACAGCGAATACACCACGACGGACAATGTCTGGCGCATGCGCCGGCCGGACGATCCGCGGTATCAGTGACCCTTCACCACCGGCGCCACTGACCGCGCCATCGCCAGCAGGCGCTTGTCGGCCATCGCCTCGCCCATCAGCATGAAGCCCACCGGCAGCTCGCCCGCTTCATGGCAAGGCAGGCTGATGCTGCAGCGGTCGAGGAAATTGCCGACGGTGGTGTTGCGCAGTAGCAGCATGTTCTTCCTGGTGAAGCCCTCCGGCGTGGCGACTTCGTCGAGCATCGGCGCCACGATGGCGCAGGTCGGCATGACGACCGCATCGTAGTTGGCCGTGATCGCGGCCACGCGCTTCTGCAGGTCGGCTCGCTTGCCCAAAAGCTCGATGTAGTCGGCGGCGCTCATCTCGGCGCCGCGGCGGATGCGCGGCGCCACAAGCGGATCATAGTCGCCGCCGCGGCGGGCGATAAGCTCCTTGTGCCAGGCATAGGCTTCGGAGGCGGCGAAACCGCCCTTGGCGTTGATGACGGGCAACTCGTCGAGTTGCGGCAGGTCGATCTCCTCGACCTTCACGCCCTTGGCGGCCAGTGTCTTCAGCGCCCGCTCGAAGGCCTTGGCGACGACGGGATGGAGATCGTCCATCACGAAATGCCTGGGAACGGCGAAGCGCAGCCCGGCCAGGTGCACCATCTCAGGCACCTCGATCGGCTCGCCGGCGAACACCGCATCGACGATGGCACAGCATTCGACCGAATTGGCGAGCGGGCCGATCGAATCGAGCGAGGTCGAGAGCGGCACGACGCCGTCGATCGGTACCCGCCGCGCCGTCGGCTTGAAGCCCACGATGCCGCACACGGCGGCGGGAATGCGCACCGACCCGCCGGTGTCGGTGCCGAGCGCCGCCACGGCCATGCGGTCGGCGACCGATACCGCCGCGCCCGACGAGGAGCCGCCCGGCACGCGCTTGCGGTCGGCCGGGTTGCCCGGCGTGCCATAATGCGGATTGAAGCCCACGCCCGAGAAAGCGAACTCGCTCATGTTGGTGCTGCCGACGATCACCGCGCCCGCCGCACGCAGGCGCGCCACCACGGGCGCGTCTTCCTCGGCAGGTGGCGCGTCGTCCAGTGCCTTGGAGCCGGAGAGCGTGATCTCGCCTGCGACGCCGCACAGGTTCTTGATCGAGACCGGGATGCCGGAAAGCGGCGAGGCCACAATGCCAGCCTTGCGCAGCACGTCGCTGGCGTCGGCCGCGGCCAGCGCCTGCGTCTTGTAGACCTTTATGAAGGCACGTTTGCCTTCGCCCTTGGCGTCACCGATACGATCGAGTGCCTCTTCGGTCAGCGTGCGTGAGGAGGTGCGGCCCGCGGCCAGGTCCGCGGCGAGTTGCTGGATCGTCGGATTTGTCGTCGGGTTGGCCATTGGGCTCCTGTTTCTACTTCGCGCGGTTCTTCACCAGATCCTCGACCACGCCCGGATCGGCGAGAGTCGAGGTGTCGCCGAGATTGCCGAAATCGTTCTCGGCGATCTTGCGCAGGATGCGGCGCATGATCTTGCCGGAGCGCGTCTTGGGCAGGCCCGGCGCCCACTGGATGACGTCGGGCGTGGCGATCGGGCCGATCTCCTTGCGCACCCAGGCGACCAGCTCCTTGCGCAAGGCGTCGGATGATTGCTGGCCGGCCTTGAGCGTCACATAGGCGTAGATGCCCTGGCCCTTGATGTCATGCGGGAAACCGACGACGGCAGCCTCAGCCACTTTCAGGTTGGCGACCAGGGCGCTTTCGACCTCGGCGGTGCCGATGCGATGGCCCGAGACGTTGATCACGTCGTCGACGCGGCCGGTGATCCAGTAGTAGCCGTCCTCGTCGCGGCGCGCGCCGTCGCCGGTGAAGTACATGCCCGGGTAAGTCTTGAAGTAGGTGTCGATGAAGCGCTGGTGGTCGCCATAAACCGTGCGCATCTGGCCGGGCCAGGAGTTGATCAGGCAGAGATTGCCCGTGGCGACGCCTAAAAGCTCCTTGCCTTCGGCGTCGACCATGACCGGCTGCACGCCGAAGAACGGCTTCGTGGCCGAGCCGGGCTTCAGCTTGATGGCGCCTGGCAGCGGCGTGATCAGGATGCCGCCGGTCTCGGTTTGCCACCAGGTGTCGACGATCGGGCAGCGTCCGTCGCCCACCACACGGTAGTACCACAGCCACGCCTCGGGATTGATCGGCTCGCCGACCGAGCCCAGGAGCCGCAGGCTCTTGCGCGTCGCTTTCTTCACCGGCGCTTCGCCTTCGCGCATCAGGGCACGGATGGCGGTGGGCGCGGTGTAGAAGATGTTGACCTGGTGCTTGTCGATCACCTGCCAGAAGCGGCTCGAATCGGGATAGTTGGGCACGCCCTCGAACATCAGGGTCGTGGCGCCGTTGGCGAGCGGCCCATAGACGATGTAGCTGTGGCCTGTCACCCACCCCACGTCGGCGGTGCACCAGTAGACGTCGCCCTCGTGGTAGTCGAAGACATAGTGGTGCGTCATCGAGGCGAACACGATGTAGCCGCCGGTCGTGTGCAGCACACCCTTGGGCTTCCCGGTCGAGCCCGAGGTGTAGAGGATGAACAGCGGATCCTCCGCGCCCATCGGCTCGGGCGCGCAGTCGGCCGGCACCTTGGCGGCGATCTCGTGCCACCACACGTCACGGCCGGCATCCCAGCCCACCTTGCCGCCGGTATGGCGGACCACCAGCACCTTCTTGACTCCGGGGCACTTGGTCAGCGCCTCGTCGGCATTGGCCTTGAGCGGCACCGGCTTGCCGCCGCGCAGGCCCTCGTCGGCGGTGATCACGATGTTGCTGTCGCAATCGACGATGCGGTTGGCCAGGCTGTCGGGCGAGAAGCCGCCGAAGACGATGGAATGGATGGCGCCGATGCGCGTGCAGGCCAGCATGGCGTAGGCCGCCTCGGGGATCATCGGCAGGTAGATGGTGACCCTATCGCCCTTCTTGACGCCGAGCTCCTTGAGCGCGTTCGCCATGCGGCAGACTTCGCCGTGCAGCTCGCGATAGGTGATCTTCTTCGACTTGGCCGGGTCGTCGCCTTCCCAGATGATCGCGACCTGGTCGGCGCGCTTGGCCAGGTGCCGGTCGACACAGTTGGCCGACACGTTCAGCACGCCGTCATGGTACCAGCGGATGTGGACATTGCCGGTGTAGTCGACGTCGCGCACGGCGCCCGGGCTGTACGGCTTGATCCAGTCGATGCGCTTGCCGTGCTCGCCCCAGAACTTGGCGGGATCCTGGATCGAAGCCTCGTACATCGCCTTGTACTTGGCCTCGTCGACATAGGCGCGCTTGGCCCAGTCGGGGCTGACGTCGATCAGTTCATCGGCCATGGACTTCCTCCCGCATGCTTTTTGCCGCGAATTGCAGCGGTTTTAGCCCGCCCGTACAGCGCTCGGCAATTCGACTTTGGGTTGGTTCTTCAGTCGCATCCAGGCAATTCCGCCGAAAGCCAGAACGACCAGCGGTGTGACCGGCAGGCCGATTCGATTCAAGATGATGCATAAGGTCGGGATCACCCCCAGCGTGACATAAATCAGCCGTTCTCCGGGATGGAAGCCTTGCGCCAGGCCCAGTCGGAACAGAGCGACAGCCGCCGGCATCAGCAGCAGGAGGTCGTAGTTCAACGCATAAGGCGAAATCAGGAATGTCGCCGCCGCCAGGACGGCGACGCGTGCGTCGTTCGAGCCGTGACGACGAAAGGCGCACCACACGGCGACAATCGCCAGGATCGCTCCGCCGACTTGGAGCGCGCTCGCCAATGGCACGGGCAAGCCGACGATCCTGGCGGCGGCCAGCAGCGTCGTCATATGCATGTAGATATGCCCGAACATTTCGTCCGCCAGGCGCGGCGAGCCCGCTTGACGCGCGGTATCGAGGAAAGCCAGCCAGACGTCGAATTCCGAACATCGCGATGCTGGCGAAGGACAAGGCGAAAGCCGTGCCGATCGTCCAGCCCAACCCTCGCCACTGCCTTGCGGCGAACAGCGCGAGGGGCAAGAGCACACAGATTTGCGGTTTGTAGCTCCGCAGGCCGAACAGGATTCCGGCGACCGCAGGTGTGCGGTCGAGCAGTCGAAAGCCGCCGTAGAACAATGCGATGCTGAAGAACGTGTTTTGGCCCGCCAGCACGACCCATACCGCGGCGGGCGACGTGACAACGGCGAGCCACCCACCAATCACGACGACCCACCAGCGCCGTGGCCGCTGCGGCGGTCAGGCTCATGAAAGCACTGTAGGCGCTCGCGACACCGAGCAAGCCGAAGGGCAGCAACATCAGAAGCCAAGTGGGCGGATAGAAGAACGGACGGAAGTGAAGCGGTCGCGGGAAACGATCGGCCAGAAGCGCATTCTGGTAGTGGGTGAAGGCGTCGATATCGTAGACCAGCGCCAGCTTGCCGGCGAAGAAAGCGGGCGTCGCCGCGTAGAACACCAGAAAGTCCGGAAACAGGACGTCGCTGAGAGGGGCGATCACGAAGCCTCTCGACAAGATAAGGATGACGTAGATCGTGCTGCACAGCCCAAGGGCACCGCAGAATGCTCCGCAGGCTCGCCCGCTCAGCAGCCGTCATTCATCATACCAGGTGGTAAAATCCTGCAGTGGCGCGCGCTCGGTGATCAGGTTGTTGGGCACCGCGTCGGGATCGGCCTGGCCCAGCGCCAGGCCGCAGATCACGACCTGGTCGTCGGGGATCTTCAGCTCGCGGCGCACGACGTGCTGGTAGCGGCTGAAGGCGGCCTGCGGGCAGGTATGCAGGCCCTTCTCGCGCGCCAGCAGCATGAGCTGGTCGAGGAAGATGCCGCAGTCGATCCACTGGCCGCCGCCCATGCGGCGTTCGACGCACAGGATCATGCCGACCGGCGCGTCGAAGAAGTCATAGTTCTTGCGGAACTGCTTCAGCATGCCGGTGGCATCGCCGCGCGGCACGCCAAGCAGGGTGTAGAGCTGCTTGCCGACCAGCTTGCGGCGGGCGTCGTACACGGCAGTGAATTCCTTGGGATAGACGTCGTATTCGCCGCCCGGTCCGGTATCGCCGTCGTCCATCGCCTTCAGGATCGCCGCCGACAGGCGCTGCCGCGCCTTGCCCTGGGTGATGTAGAGCTTCCACGGCTGCAGGTTGCCGTTCGACGCGGCGCGGCTGGCGGTGCTGATGATCCATTCGATGTCGGCCCGCGGCACCGGGTCGGGCTTGAAGACCCGCATCGAGTGGCGGGTGTTGACGGCTTCGGACACGCGCATGAACGGTTAGCTCCGGCTGAGATGGCGACGCAGGAAGTCGAACAGTTTACGCCGTGCCAGCGCGTTCTGCTGTTCGGTGAAGAAATGCGTACCGCTCTGCACGATGAAGGTTTCGACATCCTTGCCGTGCGCCTTGAGTGCTTCCGCCATGGCCAGCGTCTGGGCGACCGGCACGTTCTCGTCGAGGTCGCCATGGATCAGCAGCACCGGCACGTCGATTTGCGCCACCCGCAGGATCGGCGAGCGCACGGGCAGGCCCTCCGGCCCGCAGAGATCGTCGAGATAGTCGCGCACGAACGGGTTGGCCTCGCGCCAGCGCGCCAGGTCGGTCGCGGCGAAGAACGAGGCGACGGCCTTGATGGGCGGCCTGTGGGCCGCCGCCAGCAGCGCCACCTGGCCGCCCATCGAGGCGCCGACCAGCGCCAGCCGGTCGCGATCGACCAGCGGCCGCTTGGCCAGCCAGTCGATCGCCGCCAGCACGTCGAGCGGCTGGCGCAGGCCCTGGTCGCTCTCGCCCTCCGAGCCCAGCCAGCCGCGCAGTGAGAGCGCCAGCGCGACATAGCCATTGGCCGACGCCAGCCGGGCCAGGCCCGCCATGTTGTGGGCATGGCCGGGGAAGCCGTGCAGCAGGATCAGGGCCGGATAGGGCGGCGTGCCGGCCTGCGGCTTGAACAAATAGCCGCCGAGGGTGACGCCGTGGCCGGGCACGGAGACCTGCTCGGCGTCGGCCAGGTCAGGCAGCTCGTCCCAGCGATGCACGACCTCGATCGGCACGCCGTCGGGATCGCGGAAGCCCACCGAATAGTAGCCCGGAGCGAAGTAGTCGAGCTCCTTCGGCGGCTGCAGGATCTCCGCCTTGGCGTCGCGCAGCTCGGCATAGATCTGGTCGACCTGGGCGCGGCTTTCGGCCGACACCGCGAGCCACAGCGCGCCCGGCCCGTAGGACACGCCGTCCTTGGCCTGGCGCATGACGAAATGATCGTAGCCGCGCGACCACATCACGCGGTCAGGGCTCGCCCAGACGCGACGGAAGCCCAGCATCGGCAGCCACAGCCGGTGGAACGCGATCGAGCGCCCGAGGTCGCTGACCTCGATCGCGGCGCCCGCGAAGGAAGAGCGCGGCCGCATCAGGTCTCGGGCAGGCCGAGCGCCCGCAGCTCGTCGCGCCGCAGCTCCTGCTCGCCCGCCAGGAAGAACTCGTCGAGCTGCGGCGGCTTCACGCGCGTGCTGCTCAACATCGCATGGGCCTGGCCGCGATGGTGGATCTGGTGCTGGAGAAGATGCTCCAGCACCGCGGCAACGGGAGTTGGCGGCGGCTTGCGGTTGGGCCGCGGCAGGATGCAGTCCTGGGCCAGCGCATCGTCGGTCTGCCGCTCGCAGAAGGCGATCAGCCGCCGGTCGCTCGCGGTCTGCGCCAAACGCATCGACCGCGCGTCGGCGAAATCCGGGCTGGGCTCGCTATAGCGCCTGAGCGCATCGAGGCCCGCCAGCGCGTCGATGTAATATTGGTCGACCCACAGGATGTGATTGAAGGTCGCGCGCAGCGACGGGAAGAAGCCGGTGCGCGGCGCCGCGAACTCTTCCGCGCTCAGCGCCTCGCAGGCGCTGAGCAGCCGGTGGTTGGCCCAGGCATTGTTGCGGGCCATGGCGACGAAATGGCCGGCCAGCCTCGTCGCCATGATCGCCCCCGTCGCTCAGGCAGCGTGCGCCAGGTTGCGCAGCACGTAGTGCAGCACGCCGCCGTTCTTGAAGTACTCGACTTCCTCCAGGGTATCGATGCGGCAGGTCAGGACCACCTTTTCGCTGGTCCCGTCGCGGCGGTGGATGGTGAGCGGCACGTCCATGCCGGGCTTCAGCGCACCGTCGATGCCGCCGACGTCGAAGCTCTCGTGGCCGGTGAGGTTGAGCGTCTTGCGCGTCATGCCGTCCTTGAACTGCAGCGGCAGCACGCCCATGCCGACCAGGTTCGAGCGATGGATGCGCTCGAAGGTCTCGCACACCACGGCCTTCACGCCCAGCAGGTTCACGCCCTTGGCCGCCCAGTCGCGCGAGGAGCCGGTGCCGTATTCCTTGCCGGCGATCAGGATCTGCGGCGTGTGCTCCTTCTTGTAGCGCATCGCCACGTCGAAGATCGGCTCGGGCTGGTCGGTCTGGTAGTGGTGGGTGAAGCCGCCCTCGATGCCCGGCACCATCTCGTTCTTGAGGCGGATGTTGGCGAAGGTGCCGCGCATCATCACCTCGTGGTTGCCGCGCCGCGTGCCGTACTGGTTGAAGTCCTTGGCCTCGACGCCGTGCTCTCCCAGGTAGGCGCCGGCCGGGCTGTCCTTCTTGATCGAGCCGGCGGGCGAGATGTGGTCGGTCGTGATCGAATCGCCGAACTGGCCGAGCGGGCGGGCGCCGGCGATGTTGGACAGGGCGCCCGGAATCTTGCCCATGCCGTCGAAGTAGGGCGGGTTGCGCACGTAGGTCGACTTGTCGTCCCAGGCATAGGTCAGGCTGGGCTTGGTCTTGATGCCGCGCCAGAACTTGTCGCCCTTGAAGACGTCGGCATAGCGCTTCTTGAAGGCCTTGGTCGTGACGAACTTGTCGACCAGCTTCTGGACCTCCATGTTCGAGGGCCAGATGTCCTTGAGATAGACCGGCTTGCCGCCCTTGCCGATGCCGATCGGATCCTTGGTGATGTCGATCTTCATCGAGCCGGCCAGGGCATAGACCACCACCAGCATCGGCGAGGCGAGATAGTTGGCGCGGGTCAGCGGATTGACGCGGCCCTCGAAGTTGCGGTTGCCCGACAGCACGGCGCAGACAACGAGGTCGGCGTCGTTGACCGCCTTGGTCACCGGGTCGGGCAGCGGGCCCGAATTGCCGATGCAGCTGGTGCAGCCGTAGCCCACCAGGTTGTAGCCGATCTTGTTGAGGTCCTTCTGCAGGCCCGAGGCTTCGAGATACTCGGTCACGACCTGCGAGCCCGGCGCCAGCGAGGTCTTCACCCACGGCTTGACCTTGAGCCCGTGCTTGACCGCGTTGCGCGCGATCAGGCCGGCGCCCAGCATGACGTAGGGGTTGGACGTGTTGGTGCACGAGGTGATGGCGGCGATCACGATGTCGCCGTGGCCGATATCGTAGTCCACCCCGTCGCCCTTGATGCGCTTGCCGTCGTCCTTGCGGTCGAACTCCTTTTCCATGTTGGCGGTGAACTGCGCCGCGGCTTGGCTCAACGGCACGCGGTCCTGCGGGCGCTTGGGGCCGGCGAGGCTGGGCTCGACGTCGCCGAGATCGAGCGACAGCGTGTCGGTGAAGATCGGCTCGGCCGCCTTCTTGGAACGCCACAGGCCCTGCTTCTTGGCGTAGGCCTCGACGAGCTTGGCGGCCTGGCCGCGGTTGGTCGTCCTGAGGTAGCCCAGCGTCACCTCGTCGACCGGGAAGAAGCCGCAGGTCGCGCCGTATTCCGGCGCCATGTTGGCGATGGTGGCGCGGTTGGCGAGCGGCAGGCCTTCGAGGCCGTCGCCGTAGAACTCGACGAACTTGTTGACCACGCCCTTCTTGCGCAGCATCGCGGTGACGGTGAGCACCAGGTCGGTCGCCGTGGCGCCCTCGCGCAGCTTGCCGGTGAGCTTGAAGCCCACGACGTCGGGAATCACCATCGGCAGCGGCTGGCCGAGCATGGCGGCCTCGGCTTCGATGCCGCCCACGCCCCAGCCCAGCACGGAGAGGCCGTTCACCATGGTGGTGTGGCTATCGGTGCCGACCAGCGTGTCGGGATAGGCGATCGTCTCCTTGCCGTCTTTCTTGGTCCACACGACCTGCGCCAGGTATTCAAGGTTGACCTGATGGCAGATGCCGGTGCCGGGCGGCACGACGCGGAAATTGTCGAATGCCATCTGGCCCCAGCGCAGGAACTGGTAGCGCTCGAGGTTGCGCTCGTACTCGAGCTTCACGTTGGCGCCGAAGGCACTCGCATTGCCGAAATTGTCGACGATCACCGAATGATCGATGACGAGATCGACCGGCACCAGCGGATTGATCTTCTTGGCATCGCCGCCCAGCGCGCCCATGGCGTCGCGCATCGCCGCGAGGTCGACCACCGCCGGCACGCCGGTGAAGTCCTGCATCAGAACGCGCGCCGGCCGGAAGTTGATCTCCTTGACCGACTTGCCGCCGTTCTTCAGCCAGTCGGCGAAGGCTGCGATATCGGTCTTCTTGACCGTGGTGCCGTCCTCGTGACGCAGCAGGTTTTCCAACAGGACGCGCAGCGAAAAGGGCAGGCGCGAGAGGTCGCCCGTCTCCTTCTCGACCGCCTTGAGGCTGAAATAGGTGTAGCTCCGGCTGCCGACCTTGAGGGTTTTGCGGGCCTTGAAGCTGTTGGGGTGGGCGGCGGCCATTGTCGTTACTCCTCAAGGTCTATTTGTGCGGGTGGGTGGCAAAATAGGGGCACGGACGAGCGCAGGCAATCGGCGGATGCGGGCGCTCCGCCATTGTGCCAGATTGCGCTCATGCGATTGAAATCGGCTCGGATAATAGGGGCTTTTGCAGCCCTCGTGACGGTCTCGGGCGAGGCATTGGCGCAGCGCAACGCCACCGAATCCTGGGACCCCTCGGCGCGCGAGTTCGGCCGGCCGCTCGAGGCGCCGAACGTTCCCGGCGAGACGCGCAACACCACCCTCGAGGCCCTCGACAAGATCCTGTCGAGCTCGAAGCTTTCGGCCTTCGATCGCTCGATCTATCTCAGCATCCGTGCCTACCAGTTGAGCAAGGTGGGCCGCGAGGCCGACAGCCAGAAGGACATTGCCGAAATGGGCAAGGTCCTGCCCACCGCCTGGCCGCTGGTGCTGTCGGGCACCGTGCCGGAACTGGCGGGCGGCGGCGACCGCGCGGCGGCGCTGCGCACCCTGGGCAGCGCCTTGCAGCAGAAGCCGGGCGATTCCTGGCTGGTGATCGCCCAGGCGCAGGTCTACATGCAGATCGGCGACTTCCCGCGGGCGCTCGGCCTGCTCGACGATGCGCTGGCCAGCGCCACCACGGCCACCGACCGGCGCAGCGCGCTCTATTATCGCGGCCACGCCAACTTCAACCTCGGCCAGTACGCCCAGGCGGCAGACGATTTCGACGCCTCGCTGGCCGGCCGGACGCCGAAATCCCGCCTGAGCCCGCTCTTGTGGCGCTATGCCGCCCAGGTCCGCACCCGGCGCGACGCGCGCGGTGCGCTCGCCAAGGACATCGGCCAGGAGAGTCTTGATGAATGGCCCGGCCCGATCGTGAGATTCCTGCTGGGCAAGCTGCCAGCCGGCGAACTCGAGGTCGTGGCCGAATCCGACGACGCCGCCAAGCGCGCCAACGGCAAATGCCCGTCCGCCTTCTTCATCGGCATGGACGCCATACGACGCGGCGACAAGCAACGCGCGCGCGACCAGCTCCAGCTCGCCCAGGCGCGCTGCCCGACGGTGTCCGAGCTCAATTGGGCGGCGTCGAGCGAGCTGAAAAGGCTTTAGTCTTCCGGACCGCGGGCGTCCCGCCCGCTCATGAGGCGGGCGGGACGCCCGCGGTCCGGAAGACTCATCAAACCAGCGCCAGCGGGGCCACGAAGCGGGTGATCTCCGACAGGACGTAGGCCGGCTGCTGCAGATGCGGACTGTGGCCGCAGTCGGGCACCAGGCGCGTTTCGCAATAGCCGCCGACCTTGCCGGCGATGATGCCGAGCTGCAGCTCGCTGCCGTACTCGTCGTCCTCGCCCTGGATCGCCTGCACCGGCACGACGATTCCGGGCAGGCGTCCGTCGGCATCCATCGGCTCGAAGCCGGGCGCCACCCAGGCGTCCGACCACAGATGGAAGGCGCCGTCGACATTGTCGCCGTGATATCTCCGCAGGCGCTGACGCAGATCGCCCGTGGCGAAGGCGTCGCGGGCGCGCCGGATGGCTTCGACGCAGACCGGCTCGTTGACAGCGTGGGCGGCCAGCGTCACGAGGGCCCGCAGCGGCTCGGGATCGGAGGCGGCGTAGTTGAGCGCGATCGTGCCGCCGTCGCTGTGCCCCACCAGCACGCAATCCTCGACGCCGAGCTTGGCCAAAAGGCGCGGCAGGATTTCGTCGGCCTCGATCGCCATGTAGCGGACGCCGGGATCGCTGGGCCACGGGCTCGAGGCGCCATAGCCGGTGCGGTCGTAGACGACGCCAGGGCAGCGTGTGGCGTCGCAAAGCCGTTGCGGGAAGTCGCGCCACATCTCGATGCAGCCCAGGCCTTCGTGCAGGAAGATCAGCGTCGTGCGCTCCAGCCCGTCATCCTGCCGGGGCGCCAGACGGCGCACGCGCAGGCGGCGGTCGCCGAGATCGATGAGCTCGTCGGAAGGCGTCACGCCGTAGCTGTAACCGGGACGCGACGCCATGAGAAGGTGCCGATCATCGCCGGCAGCACGGTGAGGAACAGGATGGGCGCCAGCAGCATGCCGCCGACCACGACGATGGCGAGCGGCCGCTGGACCTGGCTGCCGATCGCCGTCGAGAAGGCGGCGGGCAGCAGGCCGACGCAGGCCGCCGCGCAGGTCATCAGCACCGGCCGCATCTGCAGCTCGCAGGTTTGCCGCAGGGCGGTCTCGCGCTCGAGGCCGCCTTCGACCAGCCGGTTGAAGCAGCTCACCACCATGATGCCGTTCATGGCGGCGATGCCGAACAGGGCGACGAAGCCGATGGCGGCCGAGATGCTGAACGACATGTCGGCCAGCCAGAGGCCCAGGATGCCGCCGATCAGCGCCATCGGGATGGCGCTGCCGGCGATTAGCGTGTCGACCAGGGAGCCGAAGCTGACATAGAGCAGCAGCAGGATCAGGGCGATGGCGATCGGCACGGCGATGGCAAGGCGCGCCATGGCATTCTGGAAGTTGGCGAAGTCGCCTGCCCAGTCGAGGCGATAGCCGCTCGGCAGCTTGACCTCCTCCGCGACCTTCTCCTGGGCCTCGAGCACGGCGCCGCCCAGGTCGCGGCCGCGCACGCTGAATTTCACCGGGATATAGCGCTCCTGCGCCTCGCGGTAGATGTAGAAGGCGCCCGACGACAGGCCGATATTGGCCACTTCGGCCAGCGGCACCTGGACCACGCCGCCACTCGGCCCGGGCGCGCCGATGGCGATGCGCCGCAGCGCTTCCATGTTCTGGCGATATTGCGGCGCCAGGCGCACCAGCATGGGGAAGTGGCGGTCGCTGCCTTCCTCGTAGAGGTCGCCCGCCGCCTGGCCGCCGACGGCGGCCTGGATGGTGGCGTTGATGTCGCCGGGCGACAGGCCGTAGCGCGCTGCGCGCTGGCGGTCGATGTCGATCTTGATGGTGGGCTGCCCGAGCAGTGGCGGAACCTGGATGTCGGTGATGCCATGCACCTTCTCGAGCACGCCGCGGATCTCGATGGCGATCTTGCGCAGCGTGTCGAGATCGGGACCGGTGATCTTGATGGCGTTCTCCGCATCGATGCCGGACGCCGCCTCCTGCACGTTGTCCTGGATGTACTGCGAGAAGCCGAAGGTCGTGCCGGGGAAGCCCGCGCGCAGTGCCTCGCCCATCTCGGCGATCAGCTGCTCCTTGGTGAGACCCTTGCGCCATTTGTCGGCGGGCTTCAGCGGCACGAAGAACTCGACATTGGAGAAGCCGTCGGGGTCGGTGCCGTCGTCGGGCCTGCCATGCTGGGTGATCACCGTCTCGACCTCGGGGAAACCCTTGACCAGCCGGCGCATGCGATTGGCGTAGCCGTTACCCTCGTCGAGCGACACCGACGGCGGCAGTGCCGCCCGCAGCCAGATATTGCCCTCCTCGAGCTTGGGCAGGAATTCCAGCCCGACCGAGCTGGCGGCGAGGACGGCGCAGGCGAAGAGGCCGGCGCCGATCGCGAGCGTCAAGCCGCGCCGCGGCAGCACGGTCGGGCTGGAATTCCTGCCCA
>Ga0193743_1000982_pt1 | contig 21768 bp, 20 predicted proteins | sample L2c2metaG_FD_143038 | JGI IMG/M metagenome (GOLD analysis project Ga0193743, IMG submission 143038) | Soil microbial communities from a riparian zone of the East river system, Colorado, United States - L2c2 | ecosystem: Environmental > Terrestrial > Soil > Riparian zone | place: USA: East River... | reverse complement strand
CTTCGACCCCACCGCCGTGGCGAAGATGACTGATCGCGACGTCGACCTCTTGATGACGGACCGCGCGATAATCCGCAACCGCGCCAAAATCGAAGCGACCGTGCACAATGCTCGGCTGCTGACGTCGACGTCGCTGAACGACATCGCCTGGCACTACCAAACCCGTCTTCGGCATCCACTGCGGCAATGGAGCGATGGCAGGGCAGAGAGCCCGGAATCGCATCAACTCGCTGCTGCACTGCGGGACCGAGGGTTTCGGTTCGTCGGGCCGGTGGTCGCTCATTCGTTCATGCAGACGGTGGGCATCGACAACGGCCACTTCGACGGTTGCTTCCGCGCCTCGTGATGCAGGAGGTCACCGTGGGGCTTTCTTGGCCTCCTGTTCCACGGCGTGGTCCTCGATCGCCTTTCCGATTGCGTGGGCAGCACGGTCGACGAACTCGGTCCCGCTTCCGACTACCCAGTCTTGCGACGCGGCCGGTCCTGCGAGCTGGCCGGTGAAATGCGGTATCACGTACTCCGCGAACAGGTCGTAACTGTGCAGTTTCGCGGCGGGTGGAGCCCAGTCGTGGTCGAACAGAAGGAAGGCGCCGAAGCCGCCGTTGCTCGCCTCGACGAGCTCCTCGATCTTGGCCACGGCGTCCTCGGGCGTGCCGATCACCGCGAAGCCGGACTCGTGGTTGTTCGCGATGATCTCAGCCGGTGTGTCACCCTGCACGGGCCCTGCAGGCAGGATGTGGGAGAAGTAACGCGAGAACTCGGCGATGCCGTACTCGACGTCGCGCTCGGCCTGCTCGCGGGTGTCGGCAAGGTGCATCGGGCCGACGAGCCGCCACTTCGAGCGGTCGGCGACGTGACCGTGCTCGAGCGCGACCTCCTCCCACGTCGCCCAGTGCTGGGCAAGCAGGTCCATGCCCTGCTTCGCGGTAGCAGCGATCGACAGCATGCCGATGCCGTGCCTTCCGGCGCCGCGCGGCCCGGTGGGCGAGAAGGACGCCGCGACCGCGACGTCGAAGCACGGGTCGCTGTACGGCTTCAGCTGCAGCCGCGCGTCCTGAAGGGTGAACCCGTCGGTGTGCATGGTGACGGTCTCGCCGCGTAGCAGCCGCAGGATCGCATCGAGGCACTGCTCCATGCGCGGCCGTTGCTCGTCCGCGGGGATCCCGAGCATGTGCGCGTCCGACGTGAGCTGGCCTGGGCCGCAACCGAGCATCGCGCGGCCGCGGGTGAGGTGGTCGAGCAGGACCATGCGATCGGCGAGCATCAGAGGGTTGTGATACGGCAGGGAACTCACGCCCGTACCGAGCTTGATGTGCCTGGTGCGCTCGGCTGCGACGCCGATGAAGACCTCGGGCGACGAGATGATCTCGAAGCCGGCGGAGTGGTGCTCGCCGATCCACGCTTCGTCGAAGCCGAGGCGGTCCATCGTCACGATCAGGTCGAGGTCTCGCTCGATGGCGAGCGTCGGGTTGTGTCCGACCGCGTGGAAGGGAGCCATGAAGTTTCCGAAGCGCATTCGCTGATTCTGGCCCCGAGCCTGCACCCGATGGTCCACTTCCGTTGGAGTCGACGCGTCAGCGTTGAATCGCGTGGCGCGCGAGGAATTCCACGACCGCATCGGCGAAGACGTCGTTGCGGTCCCCGGCAACCATGTGCCCGGCGCCGCCGACGTCGACGAACTCGACCTCGGGAAAGCGGGAGACGAACTCGTCGGCCCGCTCCTCGGTGACGAGATCGCTCATCTGCCCGCGCACCAGGAGCATCGGCACTCCGTCGCGCAGAATCGCCGCCACCGCCGCGTGCATGCGGTCCACCTCGGTCACCTCGATCGGAGGAAACGCCGACGTACCGTCGATGAACTTCGGATCCCAATGCCAGAACCAGCGGCCGCTGCGCTCGCGCAGGTTGGTGCGCAGGCCCTCCAGATCGGATGGCCGAGGCCGGTGCGGGTTGTACGCAGCGACGGCGTCGGCGACCTCGTCGAGCGAGTCGAACCCCGACGTCATGCGGTCATTCATGAACTCGTGAATCCGCGACGCTCCGGAGGGGTCCATGTCGGGCACGATGTCGACGAGCACGACTGCGCGCACGGTGCCGGGCGCGAGCTCCCCGGCGAGCAGCATCGACGTGAATCCGCCCAACGAGGCGCCGACCAACACCGGGCGCGGTGGAAGCTGACGCAGCACGCCCATGACGTCACCGACGAAGGTCGTGACGCGATAATCGCCGTCCTCGGACCAGTCCGACTCTCCGTGACCACGAAAGTCGACCGTAACAGCTTGCCAGCCCCGCTTGGCCACTGCGGCTGCCGCCCGAGCCCACGAGCGGCGGGTCTGCCCGCCGCCGTGCAGGAACACCACCGCCGGCGCTACCGGATCACCCAGACGATCGGCCACGATGCGAACGCCGTCCGCACCGCGTGTGCTGAACGACTCGGGTGATGAAGTCATGGAGAGAAAGCTACTTGCTGGACCACCACTGGTTTATCTTGGCGTGATGAGCAGCCAGCGAGTGCCCGGTGGCGTGGTGCACGAGTTGCCCGCGGACTTGCGTAGGGCGTTGATCGCCAATGACACGGCACTGGCTGCGTGGAAGGACATCACGTCCCTGGCGCGCAACGAGTTCATCTGCTGGGTCGAGGATGCCAAGCAAGAGGTGACGCGAGAGCGCCGCATTCGCCGCACCCAGGAGGAGCTGGAGGAGGGGCAGCGTCGGCCCTGCTGTTGGCCGGGGTGCAAGCATCGCGAGCGCACCGGCCGCTAGCAGTCCGCGTCCTTGAGCAATAGTGAGAAGAACTGGTATGACGGATCATTCGCGTCAGGGGTTCCTCTCGGAGTGTCTCTGGTTATTGGGTGGCTCAGGTCCACTGATGAGGGGTCGTTCACGTGGGCCCAGTCGGTCACGATCTTACGCACGATGAACTTCCATGTGCCACTTCGCTTCTCGTACTTATCAAGATATCGTCCGCCGACAATGACGTCGACATCCCGATCGCTCGCACCGAACGTGTGGGTCGCAATGGTGTAGATCTCGCCTTCGGCGGTGTTTCCGTCGATGGCGAAGTTCACCGTGGTGACGTTGTGTTGCATCGACCGTATGTAGGGGCGGGCGGCGGCGAGCTCGCGGAGGAAGTCGTCGGCAGTCCCGCTCGAGAACGCGCCGTGGCCGTCTTCGGCGTCGTCGTGGTAAAGGCCTCGCAGCTGCGCAAGGTCGCCACGATCGACGGCGCGGCAATAGCAATGGACGAGCTTCCTGAGCTGAAACTCATCGAGCATTTCCTGCAGCAGGGCTTCTGAGGGTGCCATCGCGTATCGGTCTTTCGTTGCTTGGATGTCGGAGCCGGCGCCTATCAGTGTGGACAGCTCTGATCGTCCGTTGACCCCGGCCGTCACGGTTGCGCGGAACACGTGGCCTTCGACGGTGCGAACCGACAGCACCGCCGTACCCTTCCAACGTGACCGCGATCGATCAGGAGAAGCTCAGCACGTGCCTGCAGGTGCTGTCCGATATCGAGTCGCTGCCTCCCGAGCACCCCGATGCCGTGGCGGTGCGCCGGGCCACGGCGAGCCTGTGGAAGTCGGTGAAGCTGGCCCGCCGCCACGCCAAGCGGGACGCGGTGGCGGCCTCCGACTACGCGGTCACCTCGGCCACCGCCACCGGTGCTTCCGGCCGCATCGACGACGAGACGCAGGGCCTGCCGCTGGTGTCCACAGCGGCCGGGGCCATCGCGGGCACACTGGTGCGCTCGCGGGCCTGCTACGTGTGCAAGAACCGATACACGGTGGTCGACGCGTTCTATCACCAACTCTGCCTGGAGTGCGCCTCGTTCAACCGGGCCAAGCGCGACGCCCGCACCGACCTCACCGGCCGCAGCGCCCTGCTCACAGGCGGTCGCGCCAAGATCGGCATGTACATCGCGTTGCGGCTGCTCCGCGACGGCGCGCACACCACCATCACCACCCGCTTTCCGAACGACGCCGTGCGCCGCTTCGCCGCGATGCCCGACAGCGCCGACTGGCTGCACCGGCTGCGCGTCGTGGGCATCGACCTGCGCGACCCGGCTCAGGTCGTCGCACTCGCTGACACGATGGCCGAGCAGGGCCCGCTGGACATCCTGATCAACAACGCGGCGCAGACGGTGCGGCGCCCGCCGGGCTCCTATGCGGCGCTCGTCGAGGCCGAGCGGACCCGGCCGCCCGAGCTCGTGGACGTGATCACGTTCGACCACGTCAGTGACGCCCACCCGGCGGCCCTCGCGGGGAGCCTGACCGAGCACCCCACGCCGCACGCGGTGACCGAGCTGGCCCTGGCCGCCCGCAGCGCGTCCCCCGACCGGATCGCCGCGGGCACCGCCATCGACGCGGGTGGGCTGGTGCCCGATACCGCTTCGGTGAACAGCTGGACCCAACGCGTGGACGAGGTCGACGCGATGGAACTGCTCGAGGTGCAGCTCTGCAACCAGACCGCGCCGTTCATCCTGGTGAGCCGGCTGCGGCGGGCGATGGCCGCGTCGAATGCCCGCCGCAAGTACGTCGTGAACGTCTCCGCCATGGAGGGCCAGTTCAGCAGGGCCTACAAGGGCCCCGGCCACCCGCACACCAACATGGCGAAGGCCGCGCTGAACATGCTCACCCGTACCAGCGCCGCCGAGATGCTCGAGCGGGACGGCATCCTCATGACCGCCGTCGACACCGGTTGGATCACCGACGAGCGCCCGCATCCGACCAAGCTGCGGCTCGCCGACGAGGGCTTCCACGCCCCGCTCGACCTCGTCGACGGCGCCGCCCGCGTGTACGACCCGATCGTGCGCGGGGAGTCCGGCGAGGATCTGCACGGCTGCTTCATGAAGGACTACTCGCCGAGCAACTGGTAGGCGTTGGCCTCGATGCGTTAGTGCGCGGCCTTCTTGCCGAACGGCAGCACGTGCATGATGGCGACCACCACTGCTCCGACGACCAAGCCGATCACTGCCGACGCCGCGGTGTTGACCAACCAGGCCAGCAGACCGCCGACGGCGTCGACGGCGTGGCGCACGTACTCCTCGCCGTGGTGGACCAGGCCGTAGGGCGCATGCCAGCCGAGGGTGTCGGTCCCGACCAGCAGAATGTGGCCGCCGACCCAGAGCATCGCGACGGTGCCGATGGTCGATAGTGCGGCGAGCAGGATGGGCATCCCCGCGACCAGGCCGCGGCCGATCTTCTGGGCGAATCGTGACGTGCGCTGCGCGAGGCTCAGGCCGATGTCGTCCATCTTCACGATGGCGGCGACCACGCCGTACACCGCGGCGGTGATGATCAGAGCGACGACGATGAGGATGATGAGCCGCGGCACGAACGGCTGGTCGGCCACCTCGTTGAGTGCGATCACCATGATCTCGGCGGAGAGGATGAAGTCGGTGCGGATGGCCCCAACCGTCATCTGGCGTTCGGCATCCTCACCGACGGCCGTCGTAGGTGCCGCGTGGCTGTCATGGCCGCGGATCCGGCCCCATACCTTCTCGGCGCCCTCGTAGCAGAGGTAGGTGGCGCCGACCATCAGGATCGGCGTGAGCAGCCACGGCACGAACTGACTGAGCAACAACGCGGCGGGAAGGATGAACAGCAGCTTGTTGCGCAGGGATCCGACGGCGATCCGCTTGATCATCGGCAGCTCGCGCTCGGCGGCGATGCCGTGGACGTATTGCGGCGTCACCGCGGTGTCGTCGATGACGACGCCCGCGGCCTTCGCGGTTGCGCGTCCGGCTGCCGCGCCGATGTCGTCGACGGAGGCGGCGGCGAGCCGTGCCAGCGCCGCAACGTCATCGAGGAGCCCGAACAGCCCTGCACTCATCGCGTCCCCTCCATGACATCGAAGGGTACGCAGCTTGGGATGAATTAACGACGGCCCATCCGTTCTGGCGGTCGAGGAGCTGTCGCAGACAGCCGTTCGGAACACAAATGGAAGGCTCATCATGAGAATCGTCGTAATCGGAGGAACCGGCCTGGTGGGGTCGAAGTTGGTGCACGCCTTGACTGAACGCGGTCATGACGCCGTCGCCGCGGCCCCCTCGACCGGTGTGAACACGTTCACGGGCGAGGGACTGCCCGACGTGCTGAAGGGCGCCTCGGTGGTTGTCGACGTGTCGAACTCGCCGACGCTCGACGACGCAGCGATGGACTTCTTCCGCACGGCGACCACGAACCTGCTCACGGCCGAGCAAGATGCCGGGGTTGGCCACCATGTCGCACTGTCAGTGGTGGGCACCGATCGGCTGGCCCCGCAGAGCGGGTACTTCCAGGCGAAGCTCGAGCAGGAGAAGCTCATCAGCGCAGGACCGATTCCCTACTCCATCGTGCACGCGACCCAGTTCTTCGAGTTCGTCAAAACCCTCGCCGACTCCGCGACCGTCGGCGACACGGTGCGGATGCCGCCCGCCTATTTTCAGCCGATGGCCGCTGCGGACGTCGCGGAAGGTGTCGCCATCACCGCGGTCGGTGACCCGGTGAACGGCATCACCGAAATCGCTGGGCCAGAGGCATTTCGCCTTCCAGATCTCATCCGGACCGCGCTGACCGCCCGAGGAGACACCCGCGAGGTCGTTGCCGATCCCACTGCACGGTACTGGGGCGTCGAGCTCGAGGAACGCACGCTCGTTCCCGGTGACGGTGCGACTCTCTTCGACATCCGGTTCGAGGACTGGATTCTCGAAGCGGCCGCCAAGGCTTCGACAAGTCAAGCCGAACCGGTTCGACACCCAGCCAATTCATAGACAGAGCCCTTCGGCGTACGCGCCAAGCAGAGCGTGGCTGGTCCCACCTGCCACCGGGCCGACACTGGGCACCACGCTGGAACCGCGGGCACCAGCACCGACAGTCAACGACGGACAACTGCATATCTCCCTGGCGGGAGCGCTCGCTACGATCAAGATCGTGTCGAAACAGGGCCGGGGACAACGTCTGCGCGGTCGCTCCGGCGAAAGCGAGACGCTCCGGGGTTTGATATCGCACGTCCAATCGGGTAGCTGCCAGGTGCTGGTGCTCCGCGGCGAGGCGGGTGTCGGCAAGACCGCATTGCTCGAGTACACCTCGGAGCTGGCATCAGGTTTCCGCGTTGCCCGGGTAGCGGGCGTGGAGTCCGATATGGAGCTCGCGTTCGCCGGCCTGCAACAGTTATGCGCGCCGCTGCTGAATCACCTCGACGAACTGCCGGAACCGCAGCGCGAGGCGTTGAACGTCGCCTTTGGCCGCGGAGTCGGGGCGACGCCGGACCGCTTCCTGGTGGGGTTGGCAGTGCTGAGTCTCATGGCGGCGACAGCCAATGACAAACCGTTGCTTTGCATCATCGACGACGCGCAATGGCTCGACCAGGTCTCGGTACAGACACTCGGCTTCGTCGCGCGGCGGCTGATGGCCGAGTCGGTCGCCCTGGTGTTCGCCGTACGCGACGGCGGTGCCGATGTGTTGGCCGGGCTGCCCGAACTGGCGATCAGCGGCCTGTCGGATGGCGACGCCCGCGAATTGTTGGACTCGGTGATGGTCGGGGGAATCGACCCGCGGGTGAGAGACCGCATCGTGGCAGAGACGCGGGGCATGCCGTTGGCCCTGCTGGAGGTGCCGCGAAACGTTTCCGCGACGGAGCTTGCAGGCGGGTTCTGGATTTCGGGCAAGCGCTCATCGGCTGCGGCCATCGAGGAAGACTTTGTGCGCCGTATCCAGGCACTGCCAGCCGACACACAACGGTTGTTGCTCGTCGCGGCGGCCGAACCGATCGGCGATGCTGCCCTGTTTCTTCGCGCGGGGGCTCTGCTGGGCATTCCCGTCGACGCTCTGGGGCCGGCCGAAGCCGCTGGAGTAATCGAGTTCGGTCCGCGCATGCGCTTTCACCACCCGTTGATGCGCTCGGCCGCCTACCGCGCGGCCGACCTGGCCGACCGCAGGGCGGTACATCGAGCACTGGCGGAGGCGACCGACCGCGACGTCGATCCCGACCGCCGAGCGTGGCACGCGGCCAGCGCCGCAGCCGGGCCCGACGATGCGGTGGCCGCCGAGTTGGAAACCTCGGCGAGCCGGGCTCAAAGCAGAGGCGGTGTGGCGGCAGCGGCCGCGTTCTTGCAGCGCGCGGCCATACTCACGTCGGACCCGGCCCTTCGCGGATCCAGGGCAATCGCCGCGGCCCAGGCCAAGCGAGAAGCGGCGGCGCCGGAGGCGGCATACGAACTTCTTGCGATAGCCGAATCGGCACCACTGTCTGAGCTCCAACAGGCCCAGGTCGCTCGGATGCGCGCTCAGATGGAGTTCGTCCGTAGCCGCGGAGGCGCTGCGGGTGCTCTCCAGACGAGCGAAGCTGCCGCGCAACTGCTCAGTGCTGCAAAGGGGCTCGAATCCCTCGACGACGATTTGGCCCGGGAGACATATCTCGAGGCGCTCGCCGCTGCCATGTACGCGGGTCGGCTCGGCGACCCCGGTCGACTGGCGGAGGTGGCAGCCGCCGGCCGCGCCGCGGCAAATCGGGTTCCTGAACTACGGCGGCCGATCGACTTCCTGTTGAGCGGCATGACATGTCGGATCATCGACGGTTCAGGCGCGGGTTCTGACCAACTGCGCTCCGCACTGGAACTCTGGAACACCGACGCGCAGAAGCAGATCGGCCCGGCGGTGCACTGGCCGTTTCCGATCGCACAGGAATCCGCCGCACATGAAATGTGGGACGACGCGCTCTTGCAACAGATCGCCACCGACATGGTTCGACGTGCGCGCGACACCGGTGCACTGGCTGTGCTTCCGCCAGCGCTCGCCCATCGGGCCGGGGTCCACGTTTACACGGGTGAGTTCGCCACGGCGGCAAGGCTTATCGAAGAGGCAAACGCAATCACCGCGTCGACGGGCCACGCGCCGGTGAATTACCATTCATTGACGATTGCGGCCTGGCTGGGGAATGCCGCCGACGCGGTTGACTTGATCGAGGCACGGGCCGCCGATGCGACCGCCAGGGGTGAAGGCCGATTGCTCGGCCTGACCAGGTATACCGCTGCCGTTCTCTTCAACGGTCTCGGCAGGTACGAGGAGGCGTTCGCGGCTGCCCGTGACTGCTGTGAATACGAGGACCTGGGTTTCTACAGTTGGTGCCTCTTCGAACTCATCGAGGCTGCGGCACACATCGGCGACCGGGAATCCGCCGCCTTGGCCCTGCCGCGGTTCGAGGAGAGAGCGGGCACCAGCGGAACGGATTGGGGGTTGGGTGCAGTGGCGAGTGCGCGGGCCCTTCTCGCCACCAACGAGCACGCTGAAGGCTTGTTCGCCGAGGCCATTGAGCGTCTCGAGCGCGCGCACATCGTGCTGCACCTTGCGCGCGCCCGGTTGTCCTACGGCGAGTGGCTGCGGCGGGTGAATCGCCGGGCGGACGCCCGCCAGCAGCTCAACACCGCCTACGAGATGTTCACCCGGATGGGTGCGCAGGGCTTCACCGAGCGGGCCCGGCGCGAGCTCGTCGCAACCGGCGAGAAGGTGCGAAAGCAGCCGGTCAGCTCGGGTGACGAGCTGACGGCCCAGGAGACGCAGATCGCCCGGCTGGCTGGGGACGGGCTGACGAATCAGGAGATCGGCGCGCAACTGTTCATCAGCACGCACACCGTCGAATGGCACCTCAGGAAGGTGTTCGTCAAGCTCGGCATCACCTCGCGCAGGCAGCTGCGCACTGTTTCGTGGGCGAGCTAGGCCCACCCACACCGTCCGCGCCACGGACCACTGACTACGGACTTCCAAGGGTTCGTTCGCCTTCGGCAAGCTTCAGTCTGAATGCATGGATGTTTATGCGGCAGTGACGAGCCGACGGGCAGTGCGCGGATTCACCGACGAGCCCGTCTCCAGGGAGGTACTGGAGCGCGTGCTGACCGCCGCGGGATGTGCGCCGTCCGGATCGAACATCCAGCCGTGGAACATCTATGTGGTGACCGGCGCACCGCTGGCGCAACTCAAGAAGATTGCCACCGAGCGCGTGGCTGCCGGCGACCCGTGGGATGAGCGGGAGTACGTGATGCACCCGCCCGCAATGAAGTCCCCGTACGACGAGCGCCGGGCCGCGTTTGGCAGGGATCGCTACAGCGCACTCGGCATAGTGCGTGAGGACTGGGAGGCGCGCACGAGGGCCGCCATCGCGAACTGGGACTGCTTCGGCGCGCCCGCCGCCCTGTTTTGCTACGTCGGATCGCGACTTTGGCCTGCCCCAGTGGTCCGACCTCGGCATGCATCTGCAGACCGTCATGCTGTTGCTGCGCGCCGAAGGGTTGCACAGCTGCCCGCAGATGGCGTGGTCGCAGGTTCGCAAGACCGTCGCGGACATCGCGTCACCCCCGGACGAGCTCATGCTCTTCTGTGGCATGTCGATCGGGTACGAGGACGCCACGGTCGACTTCGTCCGTAACGTGCGGGCACCGCTCGATGAGACGGTGACGTTCGTCGGAGATTAGCTGCGCTGCGCCCACTAGTGTCTCGAGTCGATAGCTCTGCAGCAGTTGGTTGCCGACGCTGGCCAGGTTTTGATCGCGTTCTTGAGTTGGCGGCGGCGCAATTCTGTGGTGGTCAATCCGTTCCTCACCACGCCGAATGTGTGTGCACGGCGAAAAAGTTGTCGGATCCTCGCCCTCCCGGCACGTTCGGCGGGCCGAATCGAACCTGCGCCCACTAGAGGCCGCCGCACTCCGATGGGCCGATGATGACGTTCCACGGGGGGCAATGCGCCGGCCGAGGCGGCAGAGGCGGAGGGGGACCCGCAGGTGGCGGCGGCGGAGGCGCGGCCTCGTGCGGAACACCGTGCCACGGGTAGACGATGTTGGTGGCAATGTCGACGGTGCCCTCCGAGTTCCAGTACCAGTCGTGGCAGACGTTCCAGTCCCACGTGATCACTTGGCTGCCCGGAATTGGGGAGTCGCCCGGGCACCACGTGGTGCACGCGCCTATCCCAGGCGGACAGTTCCCTCCTCCGTAGCTAGGGCCCCAAAGAGGGTCGGCTTCAGCGGTTCCCGTGGCCAGCCCCAAACCGGCCAGACCCAGACCGCCAGACACCACCATCGTCGTTGCGAACCGCGAAGTTCGATTCATGATCGGTTCCCTTCGTGAGGCGCCACCCCGCTGGCGTTGCAAGCGCGATTGAGTACCGACCCGTGGGGGTCGCTACCGGTCCCAACATGCGGCAGACGCCTTGGCGGATTCTTGGAAGCCGCGCGCTTGGGCCTTCGTTCGCCTTCGTCGGCTCCCTGAACCACTGGCTGTGGACTACGGACTACGGACCACTGACTACGGACTTCCAAGGGTCCGCTTCGCCTTCGCAACCGCGAGTCTGATCTCGGCGCTCAAAACGGGTTCTCAGCAGCACAAAGGCAACCGAGCATTTGGAGGTTCGAATCATGAAGATCGTGGTCATCGGGGGCACCGGGCTCATCGGCTCGCAGGTCGTCGCCAAGCTCACCCAGCACGGCCACGAGGCGATCGCAGCGGCGCCGAACACGGGAGTCAACACCCTCACCGGTGAGGGTCTGGCAGAAGCGCTCACCGGCGCGCAGGTCGTCGTCGACGTCGCCAACTCCCCGTCCTTCGAGGATGGGCCGGCGTGGGACTTCTTCACCACCGCAACGGGCAACGTGCTCACCGCAGCGGAGTCGGCCGGGGTGTCTCACCTAGTCGCCCGCACCGCGGTCGGACAGCCCGTCGGCGGCATCCTCGAGGTCGCAGGCCCCGACCGGTACCCGCTCGACGACCACACCCTGGTGCCGGGTTCCGACGCGACGGTGTTCCCCACCCGCTTCGCGGACTGGCTCGTCGACAACGCGCCCGTTCCAGTCCGATAGCACGCCGCCGCAACGCAATCCAGGAGATATTTTCATGACAATCACGTCGGTACGCAGCACGTCCGAATCGGACGCCGACCTCGCCACGCGCTTCGCCCGTGACGTGGAACCCCTCTTCGATGTCCTGTCCCGCGGAGCTCGGCGACTGACCCGATGCGACGCTGACGCTGAAGACCTTCTACAAGACACACTGCTGCACGCATACACGGGTTTTCACACGTTCCGGGAGAACAGCAACCTCAAGGCGTGGCTATTCCGGATCCTCCACAACCGGTGGGTGAGCACGTACCGCGCCAAACAGCGGCGCCCATCCGAAGTTCCGGTTGACGAGATCGGTGAGCGCGAACTGGCCGATAGCGCCGCACGACTGCCCGCTGGGCTTCGCTCCGCCGAGGCGGAGGTCCTGGATGCGTTGCCGGACAGCGACATCAAGGCTGCGCTCGCCCTGCTGCCAGAGGGTTTCCGGACAGCGGTGTACTACGCCGATGTCCAGGGATACACCTATGCGGAAACCGCGGCGATTATGGACATCCCGCACGGCACGGTCATGTCGCGCGTGTCCCGCGGCCGGCAACGGCTGCGCATCGCATTGGCTCATGTCGCCAGCGGTCGGGGTGATCTCGCGGCGGTCGAACAACGCATCGCCTAACCAGGGAACTTTCAATGGAATTCACCAAACAGATTACAACCAAGGAGGAATGACCGATGTCGAAGAAATATGACGCCGAATGGGAGAACGCGTTCACCGTAGTGCAGGAGGTGCAGCCGCCGTTCGTCCCGGAGAACGCTCACATGATGACCGTCGTCATCAGTTACCCGCCGGGCAACGCGGGCGCCCCGCCACACCGGCACACGAGCGGCCCGGCTTTCGGGTACATGCTGGAAGGCGAAATGCTGTTCGAACTGGAAGGGCACCCGCCGCGCGTGATCTACGCCGGAGAAGCGTTCTGGGAACCCGGCGGCGACGTCATTCATTACTCGGACGGCAACAACCGGGACGACATCCATAGCCGTTTCGTCGTCACGATGATCTGCGTTCCAGGCCAGCCGATGCTCACCCTCGTCGACGAAAAGGAACTCGCTGCGCGCAAACACCTGCGTGTGCCGGCTGAATCGAGTGCGCCATCCATTGCAGTGGAGTGACTGACGTCGAATCAAGCCCTCCACTCAATCCGGGTGGAGGGCTTGTTCGTAGCCCACGCAACCTCCGCTGTACGGCTCCCCGGTCAGCTAGGTGGCGGGAGTCAATCGGATGGCGCCAAGGTGATTTGCTTTCGCTGCCTCGGTGAACTCCTCGACCGTGGGTAGGTGCTGATCCCGGAATTTCAACCCCATCATCCGCTGTGCGCCTTTGACGCCGTAGGACTCAGCGCAGCGCCGGGACAGTTCGGCGACGGCCAAAGTCCGAACCCACCACCGCGCCGGCGTGAACGCCAGCGTTATGCCAAGGCCGCGAGAGCCTTCTCGTCCTCCTCGGCGAACGTGTCCTCCAGCTGCAGCGGCTCGTAGTCGACGTCGATGTCCGCGAGCGGACGGCCCCGCGCGCTACTGATCGTGCCGAACCGTCGCATTCCCTTGTCGGTGGCGTACTGCATGAACTCGTCCATCGTCAGGTCGAACGGGATGTTGTCGGCGTCGTAGAGGGCGAAGGCCTCCTCGGTGTTGCGCAACGCCAACGGAATGAGCTCGTTCATACGCGTTTCGAATACCGCCCAATTGGAATCGTCGGCGGCGACGTGGCGACGACATGTGAACGTGCCCCACGCCATGTGGCGGCGCTCGTCGTCGCCGATGCGCTGCACCAGCTCCTGCATACCGGGAAGAATGCCGCGATCCACGCAAATCTTGTGCCACGCATAGTATCCTGTCAGTGCCATCATGCCTTCGATCACGTGGTTGTACGTCGCCGACGCGCGAACCTGGGCGGCTGGCGACGGATCACTCGAAAGGGTGTTGAGTGATTCTGGGAGCTCCTCGTAGAACATCTGCCGGTAGGACGGGAGGTCGTCGAGGTAGTGGTGCAGGTCGTCGGTGATTCCGACGGCGTCGAGCCACAGGCGGAACACCATGGTGTGTTTGGCCTCCTCGAATGCGAACTGCGTCAGATACATCTCGTCGCCGAGTCGCCCTTCGGCCCGCATCGCGGCCATGAATGGCTGGATGTCCTGGGTGACCGCCTCTTCGCCGGCGATGAACTCTGCGCACAGCCGAGTGGCCCAGTCCCGTTCTCCCTCGGACAGCGACTCCCAGTCCGCCCGGTCACGGGAGAAGTCGATCTCGGCCGGATCCCAGAACTTCGCGTTGCCCCCGGCGAACAGCTTCAACGGCAGGCTGTTCCAGTTGAGCCCGCCTGCGTTGATCGATTGTGAATGTGTCCGTGTCATGTTTGACCTCCTCAGATCAAATGTGTTGGGGCAGTGGCTGTTTCACCGCCGAGACGGCGGTTTGGGGCTGTGGGGCGACGGATGAGAATGCGGCAGCCAAGACTGCGACGAGCCTTCGAACGGCCAGTGCCGGCTGCTCCGGCGTCGGTTCGTCAAGCCCGAGGATCGGATCCATACCGCGCACGTACGGCGCCAGCGCCAGATGCGGAAAGATCATCAACAGCAGCGACAACAACGCGTCGGTATCGCTGTCGGCGCGCAGGTCGCCACGTGCATGCGCGTCCCGTACGAGGGGCCGCAGAACTTCCAAGTAGTGACGGTGAATGACGGTCCGCACGCTGACCCGGGCGTCGGTGTCGACCTCGAAACTCGCCGCGGCATGAAGCGAACGTTCCTGCGGATGATCGGCGAAGTAGGCGACCCAGCTGTCGAGAAGGTCGGTGAGAAATGCGAAGAACGGTCGGCTCGGGTCGAGCTCGCGGATGCGGGCCTCCATGTAGGCACGTACCCGCAGGCTACCGACGTCGGCGATGAACGCGTAGAGGTCGCGCTTGTCCGCGAAGTACTGGAACAGGCTTCCCTTGGCGACTCCTGCGCGCCGAGCGATGACGTTCAGGCTGCCTCGGGAGAAGCCGTGCGCTCCGAACTCGGCCTCTGCGGCGTCTATCACAGCTGCGCGACGAACCGGATCGACGCGGGCCCATGTCACCGTCGGCATCGGGTCCTCCTAGCGTCGATGACCACTGGTCATATTACTGTGAGCGCCGTCACAGTCAAGGCCCAGATGGGCCCGTCGCGCAAGGAACGACTAGCTAGCTCTTCGATCGCTCCCGTCGGCCAATGTGAAACGTCATTCTGCGCAACATGCCGTCGCTGAGCACCACGGCGTGCGCCAGCACGGTGGACACATGAGCCGCGATAACGACGACCAGCAGGTACGCCAGGATCGAATGTGCCTCGCGCAGAACGGAGAACACGTCGATGTTGAACGGCGCGATGGGCGGCAGGCGAAGGACGCCGAACACCCGTATCGGCGTCCCGCTCGCCGACACCATCGCCCACCCCACCAGCGGCTGTGCAAGCAGCAGCGCATACAGAGCGCGTTCCAACCAGATCACGGCCTTGCCTTCGAGCCGCCCGACAGTCGGTGGCCACGCAGGCGGGTGATGCCTGACGCGGTTCACGATTCGGAGAACCACGACCAGCAGAATGAGCGCACCGATCGACATGTGGATCACCCGCAATGTGGCGTAGCCGGCGAGCCAGTTGACCATGGTGAACCCGATGAGCAGGGCGGCGAAGATCAGGATCGCGGTGAGCCAGTGGAACATCCGGCTCAGTGCGGTGAACTTCTGCGGTGGCGTCGCCGTCGCGGCGGTGTCTTCGATCTCGGTGCTCACGGCGCCACCTCGTCGACGTTGACGGTGGGGGAGTTCGTGGATTCGCGGGCCCGGACGCGGTAGGACGCCGCATAGACCGCCGACCGGGGGCTGAGCAGCGGGTCATCGGATCGTTCGATGCCGGGCGGAAGCACGAGGGGATCGAAGTTGATGTCGCGCGCGTTGCCCGCCCGTTCGGTCTCGATCGACGTCAGGGTCAGTGTTCCCGCGTCGATTGCCCGTCGGTCGGCAGGCCAGGGCCGGGTGGCGTCGTCGAGGGGATCCGACGGTGCGCCGACGGTGAGCATCAACTTCCATTGCAGTGGGCCTGAACGGATCTGGCCGACAAGTGCGTCGAACAGTGCGTTGGGCCCCGACGATGGTCTGGGCGCCGGGGGTGTGACCGGCACCAGCGACCAGCGGACCGGGGTTCGGGAGCCGGATTCGCTGATGAAGTAGAACGTGTTGAGGCTACGGAAGGTGCTGTCCGCGAAGCCTGGACTGGGCGGACTCTGGCCGATGATCTTCATGGCCTTCGCCGTCTCCGGGTGTGCGGCAAGGAATGCCGCCATGGCCTGCGGGTCGGGCTTACCGGTGTCGGGGGACGCCTTGGAAGCGAGTAGTCGGTCGTAGAACCCCTGAGCGGAGTTATCGGGGAAGACGGGAAGATTCAGCATGGCGGTGCGCCACTGCGAACCGCCGGAAAACCCGAACGCCAGGCCGAGCCCGCGCGCCGTCCCCGCCATGTCGGTGGCGTGAGCGTTGCCGCCCGCCAGCGAGAATCTGCCCACAACCGGCGTGCGTCCCGACCGGAACACGACTGCGCTGGACACCTCGCGGCCGTTGCCGTTGCTCTCGAAGTAGCCGGCTACGGCAACGCCCTTCGCGTGGTTCTTGCGGAAGCCCGATTGCTTCCCGTTGACCCATGCGAAGGCCCTGATGAAGTTATCCGGTGTCAGTCGATGCGCGGTGCCGATCCAACCGCCCGCGTAGGCAACGGCGCCGAGGTCGACCGCCAGGAATCCGCCGACCGCGGCCATGCCGAGTAGGACCCGGCGGCGCGTGAGCGGAACCCCGCCCCACGTCGGGCGCGGCTTTGGTGAGGCTGTCACCAGTATTCCTCCGAATCGGGTCGCTGGACCGCGGCTGCAACTCCGACTGTAGCGCTGCCCGCTGGCAACACGGTGCCCGCCGGGATTCACCCTCGACCGCTGAAGAGGACGATGGGATCAGGAGGCGAACATGACTGACACGTTGCCGCCGCGATCCACTGTTCTGGTGAACGGTCGGCGTGAAGAGGTCCGTACTGAACCGGACACCGCACTGCTGTACGTGCTGCGCAATCATCTCGGCTTGAAGGGCACCCGGTTCGGCTGCGGTCTCGGCTCGTGCGGGTCCTGCTTCGTGCTCCTCGACGGTGAACCCGCGTATTCGTGTGACACCCCGATGTGGGCGGTGGCGGATCGAGAGGTCACCACGGTCGAGGGCCTGGGCACCCCAGAGCGGCCCCACCCGGTTGCCCGCGCGATCGTCGACGGGCAGGCCGCGCAGTGCGGCTACTGCATCTCCGGCATCGTGATCGCCGCAGCCGCGTTGCTCGCCGACAACGACGACCCGACCGAGGCAGACGTGCGCGCCGCGTTGGACCGCAATCTCTGTCGGTGTGGAGCGCACAACCGCATCGTGCGGGCAGTGCTCGCGGCCGCGGCGGAAGCGCGGGCGAAGTGACCATCCACGATGTCGAGAGGGACCTGCCGCTCTCGTTGCAGGCCAACCCGCGGTTGGCAGATTGGCTGAGCATTCTGCCGTCCGGTGTGGTCGAAGTCCGTTCGGGCAAAGTCGAACTCGGACAGGGAGTACTCACCGCGTTGGCGCAGATCGCAGCCGAGGAACTCGACGTCGACGTCGCCCGGATACGGATGACGGCGGCGGCGACCGGTACCAGTCCCGACGAGGGCTATACCGCAGGGAGCCTGTCGATCCAGCATTCGGGCGCCGCGCTGCGGCAGGTCAGCGCTGAGGCGCGCGAGATCTACCTGAGCGTCGCCGCCGCGTACTGGCAGGTGTCGGTGGACTCGCTCGTCGTTGACGACGGCATGATCGCGGCACCGGACGGAAGGACCACGACGTACTGGGACCTGGCGGACGACCTGCTGCTGGATCGCCCGGTAACGGGTGAGACGGAGCCGAAGCCAACGTCGTCGTACCACGTCGTCGGCGCCAGCGTGCCGAGGATCGACCTGCCAGACAAGCTCGCCTCCCGGCCGCGGTACGCGCACGACCTGGCTTTCGCCGGGAAGTTGTTCGGCCGGATAGTGCGGCCGCCGTCGCGGGGTGCCCGTCTGCTGGACGTCGATACCGAGCCGACGAGGGCACTGGCGGGTGTGACGGCCGTCGTACGGGACGGAAACTTCCTCGGTGTCGTCGCCGAGCGCGAGGAGGTCGCGCTGGCCGCCGCGGACCGCCTGCGCGCGGACGCGACGTGGCACCAGCATCCGACACTGCCCGACGAGGACGATCTGGCCGGCTTCCTCACCTCGGCGCCGGCCGAGACCAGCATCCTCGCCGAAGTTCACGCCGACGGAGTACCAGGATCTGCCGTCAACTCCTACGAATCCAGCTATCACCGGCCGTATCTCGCGCACGCCGCGATGGGTCCGTCCAGTGCGACCGCACTGGCGTCGAACGCCGACGGCGTCCGGCTTGACGTCTGGACCCACAGCCAGGGCGTGTACCGGTTGCGCCGCGAGTTGGCCCGCGCTCTGGAGCTGACCAAGGAGCAGATCACCGTCCGGCACGTCGAAGGGTCGGGTTGTTACGGCCACAACGGTGCTGACGACGTCGCCCTGGACGCAGCCCTCCTTGCATTGGCGGTGCCCGGCCAACCGGTCCAGGTGGTGTGGTCACGACCCGATGAACTCGGGTGGGCGCCGTACGGACCGGCCGCTGTCGTCCGAATCGCCGCCGACGTGGACGCGGATGGCGGGGTGCTCTCGTGGCGGCACGAGATCTGGGGCAACGGACACGCCACCCGCCCCGGATTCACCCGTGCGGTGGGTCTGCTCGCGGCGACCGAACGGGACGGCGGTGAAGAGATCGAAGCCGCAGGCGAGCCGTCGCTGGCGCATGGTGGGGGAGCCGGGCGCAATTCCGTTCCAGGCTATGCATTTCCCGCCTACCGCGTGGTGAACAACCGGTTGACCGTGATGCCGTTGCGGACATCGGCACTGCGCTCGCTCGGAGGCTTCGTCAACGTGTTCGCGATCGAATCGTTCATGGACGAACTCGCGACCGCTGCCGGGCGCGATCCCGTCGAGTACCGCCTCGCCCATCTGTCCGACCCCAGGGGCCGCGCGGTGATCGAGGCAGTGGTGCGAAAGTCGGGTTGGGCCAAGTGGTCTGCCGCCGACTCGGTCGGGCACGGCATCGGCTATGCGCGCTACAAGAACAGCAGCGCCTACTGCGCGGTCGTTGCCGAGGTGGAGGCCATCGACGAGGTACGGGTGCGCAGGCTGACCATCGCCGTCGACGCCGGCCTGATCATCAACCCCGATGGGGCGGAGAACCAGATCGAGGGCGGCGCGATCCAGGCAACGAGTTGGGCGTGCAAGGAGCGGGTTCGATTCAACGACCTGACCGTTACCAGCGACACCTGGGAGAGCTACTCGATTCTGCGGTTCTCCGAGGTGCCGACGGTCGACGTGGAGTTGTTGCCCGGCGACGGAAATCCGCCCCTGGGGGTGGGTGAGGCCGCTCAGGGACCGACCGGGGCCGCGATCGGGAACGCCATATGTGACGCGCTCGGAGTCCGTGTGCGGACCATGCCCTTCACCCGGGAACAGATCGTCACCGCCATGCCGGACTGAATCCCCCTCACGGCGCTGCTGGTTTGCCCGAATCCGACATTGACCCGCTAACGCACGCCGATGAGGCAGAATTGCGCAGGTGACGACGCCGCCGCAACGCCCCGGGCAGCCTGGTTGGCGCGGTACGGGGACCCCGCCGCCCCCGCCGCCCGACCCCGCGACGCGACGGATTCCGCGCCCTGGTCAGCCCGAGGCGCCCACCGAACAACTCCGCTCACGGCAACGGCCTCCGGATGCGGTGCCCACCGAGCAGTTCCGGCGGCCTCCACCGCCCGCCGGCGGCCCACCTCCGCGGCCCGGACCTCCACCCCCGCGGCCCGGACCGCCGCCTCCACCTCCCGCGCCTCCGCCGCCTGCACCGCCGCCTCCGCTCCGCCAGCAGCCCGAAGGCGACAAGCCGCGCGGCGCCGGCTTCCTCAACGGGAAGTCGATCGCCCTGATCGCGGTCATCGTCATCGCCCTGGTGGCAGGCGGTCTTGCCGGCGCGGAGCTCTATGCGCGGCATCGTGCGGACAGCATCCTGGTGGAGGTCGCCGAGTGCGTCGTGCAGGACGGCGCGACCATATCGTTCGGTGTGAACCCACCCTTTCTGTGGCAACACATCACGGGCCACTACACCAACATCTCGGTCACTACCGCGGGGGACCGGGTCCAAGAGGCCAAGGGCATGACCGCCGACGTGACGCTGGAGGATGTGCGGTTGCAGGAGACGGCGGACTCCAAGGGCACCATCGGATCGCTGAACGCGACGCTCACCTGGAAATCCGCAGGCATCAAGGACACGGTGGCCGCCAACCTGCCGGGGGTCGGCAGCTTGATCACCGGAGTGCGCACGGACCCCGCTGCGGGCACGATCGTCCTGGAAGCCGGCGACAATGGCGTCACGGCCAAGCCCGTCGTCACCGACGGCGACCTCGATCTGCAGGTCCTCGACGTCAGCGGCCCGCTGCCGAAGGACACGGTGCAGACCGCGCTCAATGAGCTCACGAAGAAACTGAACGACAACTATCCGCTCGGTATCCACGCCGACAGCGTCGAGGTGACCGACAGCGGAGTCGTCGGGAAGTTCTCCAGCCAGAACGCGTCGATCCCCAAGGCGGACGCGAACCCCTGTTTCGCGCGTCTCTAGAGCTCATCGGCGTGCGCGTGCGGCCACGGTGTCAATTCCGTTGTCCTGCAACGACAGTGCCAGCACGGTTGGCGCGTTCGTGGCATTGAGTCGGGTGAGGACGTGGCCGGGCCGGGTCTCGACGGCGCACGTGACGCCGAGTTCGGGCATCAGCCGGGTCGCTTCGTACCACTGAACGGGATGCGCCACAGCCTCCGCGAGGTCGTCGAGGATCGCCTCGGCGCTGCTCACCGAACGCCCGCGCGTATTGGTGAGATAGTGGGCATTGGCGGGACGCCGCGGCAGTCCGGCCAGATGCGCCTTCATTCGTTCTGCGGTGCCGGACTGCAGTGGACAGTGCGAGGCGACCGCGACGTCGAGGATGGCGTAGTCGCCGGCCCCCGCCGCCTTGGCGGTCACGGCCGCATCGCGCAATGCCGCGACTGATCCACTCAGGACAGTCTGGGTGGAGCTGTTGATGTTGGCCACCCACAACGGTTCGTCATCGGTATGCACTCGCTCGACCAGCTGCACGGTCGTGCGGGTCGGCAGGCCGGTGACGGCGGCCATTCCCCAATCACCCTTCGAGCAAGCTTCATTCATCAGTTCTGCGCGTAGCTTCACGGCGGTGAGCGCTTCGCTGAGAGTCATCACGCCCGCGGTGACGGCCGCGGCGAACGCGCCGACCGAATGCCCGGCGACGAACTGGGGCGTCAGGCCGTGGTCGTCGATGAGCGCACGGGCGCACGCCACACCGCCAATCAGTAGGCCGAGCTGGACGTTCGTGGTGTCGCGCAGTGCGACGCAACTGTCGATGGTCGTGGCCAGGCCGAGATGTTCGAGCCAGGAATGGGATTCGTCGACGACGGCGGTCACCGCGGGACTCTTGGGCAGCGCGCTCAACATGTTCGGCTGCTGGGCGCCTTGGCCGGGGAAGAGCAACGCGAGACTCATGGCACCGCGACGGCCCGTTCGAGTAGACGCGCTCCGGATGGCGTTCTGACCAGAACGTCGCTGCTCGCGGAGACGAGCTCGGCGAGGGCGATCGCCCCCAACCGGGTGTCGACCTGGCAGTCGACACGGGCGCCCAGGTGAACGAGCTGTTGGAACAGGACGGCGAGCCAGGTGACGGTGGCGGCGGTCAGGAAGTCCGAGCGCACCATCAGATCGAGGTCACTTTCCGTTGTCGCCGTGGGGATTCCGGTCGCCA
>Ga0193743_1000981_pt1 | contig 21774 bp, 16 predicted proteins | sample L2c2metaG_FD_143038 | JGI IMG/M metagenome (GOLD analysis project Ga0193743, IMG submission 143038) | Soil microbial communities from a riparian zone of the East river system, Colorado, United States - L2c2 | ecosystem: Environmental > Terrestrial > Soil > Riparian zone | place: USA: East River... | reverse complement strand
GACCGCTACGGTGCGCTCGGCGGGTGGGGTATTGGTCACTTCGGCGACGGTCGCCGCCCGGTCGACGGCGGCGGTGTAGACCGGGCCGGCGACGGCCGCGGCCGTCGCCAGGGCGCTGAGCAGCACGACCAGCGCCGCCTGCAGGCGGCGGGCGGTGAGCATCAGGGTCACCAGGGCGATCACGCGGACTCCTTGGACCCGGCGGTGACGACGGCCCGGACCAGCAGCACCGCGGCGGCCGCACCGGCGGCGCCGACGACCAGGATCGCGCCGAGGGTGGCCAGGCCGAGTGGCCCGTACTGCGGGCCGGTGGCGACCGGGAGCACGTCCCAGCCATCGACGAAGAGCGGAATCGGCCGGCGGGTCACCGCCTGGGCGAGCGCGCTGGCGCCGACGCCGAGCAGCACCGCCGCGGCCGCCAGGCCGCCGTAGCCGCCCCAGGCGACCCGGCGGACCACCTTGGGTGGCAGGCCCTGCGCGCGCAGCGCGGCCAGTTCGCCGGCCCGCTCCGGCCGCTCGACGGCGGCCACGACGATGAAGGCGCCGGCGGTGAGCAGCAGCCCGGCGATCGCGGCGACGAGTTGGAAGCGCAGCGCGGAAGGTGGCGCCTCGCGCTCGAACCGGGCGGTGAGCCCGGCGGCGGTCTCGTCGGAGATGACGGTCAGCCCGCCGGCCTGGAGCCGGTCGAGGATGTCGGGTGCGGCGTCGGCCGTGAGCCAGACCTGCGGGATGTCGCCGACGCCGGGGTTCTCGGCGATCCGGTCGGCGTATTCGAGATCCATCAGGTAGCCGAAGCGGGAGGCGACCGGCAGTGTCTGGACGCTGGCGACCGGGCGGAACGGCACCGGGTCGCCGCCGAAGACCGGCAGTCGCGGGTCACCGGCCGGCGGCGCCAGGGCGCTGGCGGTGGTGACCACCGGCAGCGGGGCCGGCCCGTCGACCGCCCAGACCCGGGTGGCCCGATCGGACTCGCGCGCGGCGCGGACCGCGGTGATGGTGAGCGTGCCACCGGCGGCCGTCAGGTTGGGCCCGACGGTGGTGTCGCCGACCCCGGCGCGCCAGCGGCCGACGTCGCCGAGCACCGCGTTGGGTATGACCGGGCCGGCCGTGGCGCCGAGCCCGAAGACGGTGACCGTCGCGCCCGGCTCGGGCACGGCAGAGCGGCCGGCGAAGCTGCGGGCGGCCGGCTCGAAGCCGACCAGCCGGCAACCGGTGCCGCAGCCCTGCACCGACGCCCGGTAGCTCTGCCGGGGGCCGGTGACCGGACCGAACCGGACGGTGACCTGGTCACCAACGTCGGTCGTCAGGTGGACAAGCATGAACAGCGGGTCGGTCGGCGGCCCGGCGGTGCCGCCCGCGACTCCGCCGGTGTCGTCGCCGGCACTCAACGGAGCGAGCGGGGCCGGCAGCATCCGGGCCTCGGCGTCGAGGATCAGCTCGCCGTCGCTGACCGACAGCGGTGCCGGAGCAGCCGGGCGGAGCAGGGCCGCGATCGTGGCCGGCGGCGGGCCGCCGTACACCGGCTGCCAGTCGGCGACCGCCGCGAAGCGCGCGGAGTCGACGGCGAGCAGCACCGTCGCCGGTCCGTTGTTGCTGCGGACGACCGCCATCGCCTGCCGGCCGCCCGGGTCGGCCGCGCGGACCGCCGCGACGAGCTGGGCCCGGCTGCGGGCCTGCACGGTGACCACCCGGTCGGCGCCGAGCTCGTGCCGGGCGCGTTCGACCCGGCTGTCGGTCGCCGCGCTCCAGCCGCCGACCGCGGTGCCGAGCAGCGCGACCGCGATGACCAGTAGGGCGAACACCCGGTGGGTGCCGGGCCGGCGGGCGAGTTGGATGGCGCCGAGCGCGGCGGGCACCCGACCGGAGCGCAGCGCCCTCCGGCCGACCCGGCCGGCCAGCGGGGTGAGCAGGCGAGCGGCCGCGAGCGCGACGAGGACCGCCACCAGCGCCGGCGCGAGCAGCGCGAGGCCGGTGGTGTCGTCGTCTTCGACCGCGGTCGCGTAGCTCTGGTAGAGACCGGCCGCGGCGATCAGCACGATGACCAGGTCGACCACCTCGGCCCGCCAGCCGCGCCGCCGGGACGGCACGTGCCGGAGCAGGTCGGTGACCGGCGTCCGCATGCCGCCGGCGTCGGCCGCGACGGCCGCGAGCACCGCACCGACCAGGGCGGCCAGCGCGGCGACACCGGACATGATCGCGGCCGAGCCGCTGTCGGTGACGTCGCCGGCGACCAGCCGGGCGACGCCGAGGCCCAAGGCCGTGCCGGCCACCGCGCCGAACACCATCGGCACGGCGCTCTGCGCGATCGCGAGATACCAGAGCCGCCAGCGGGCGGCGCCGCGCAGCTTGAGCAGGCCGATGTCGGGCCGGCGCTGCTCGGCGGTGTGCCGGACCGCGAAGAACAGGCCAAACCAACAGAGCACCAGCAGTTGTACGGCGGCGACGCCGACCCCGAGCGCGACCAGGTCACGTTCGCGGTCGATCCGGTTGGCCAGCGTGACCGCGTCGGTCGTGGCCCGCCAGATACCGTTGTCCCGCCCGACCGGCGCCAGGTCTGCCCGCAACCCCTCGACGTCGTCGAGGAACAGCTGCTCCGGGATGCGCAGGTGATAGTCGGCCTGGATCTCCTTGATCGGCAGTTGGGCGATCGTGTCGGAGGAGACGAACGCTGGGTCGCCGGGGCCGTCGGCACCCGGGTCGAGCGCCGCCGAACCGCCGAAGTCGGTCAGCGCCCAGTATTGGCCGAGCGGGTCGCGGAGCTGGTAGGTGCCGACGACCTTATAGGGCACCGGCTCCAGCGAGGACAGCGTGAAGTCGACCTCGTCGCCGGGACCGACCTGCAGCGCCTGCGCGGTGCGGCGGCTGAGCAGCAGTTCCTTCGCCGCGCGCGGGCAGGCGCCCTCGACGTCGAGGTGCTCGCACATCACGTCGCGGTAGGCCAACCGCAGGCTGACCCGGGCCAGGTCGGAGGTGATGATGCCGGACTCGCGCATGGACACCGTTGTCTCGGCCCCCGGCACGTCGAGCACCGCGCCGGCTTGCTGCCTGACGTCGTCGACCACCTCGGCGCCGCTGTGGACGGTGCCACCGGGCGCGGTCGAACCCTCGACCCGGCCGGCGACCCGCACCACGAGCTCGCTGGACTGGGCGCCCTCGACGTCGGCCACCGCGACCGAGCGTTCGGCGGCGCGGACATACCACGGTGCGGCGGCAGCGACCGCCACGGCCAGCCCGGTGAGCACCAGCACGGTGGCGGCCTGCGCGCGCCGGGACCGCAGCGCACCTCGAATGACACCCGACATGCGGGCGCTACGCCGCGTCGCCGGTGTGGGACTCTGGGATCTGGGCAGCACCGCCGGGGACCAGCGTGACGGAGCCGTCGGCCTGATCGACAGTGAACAGGGTTCCGGGCGGGAAATGGCCGAGGATGTCGGGCGGGAGCTGCACGGTGCCGTCGCCGGCGACCACGGCGAAGTCCTGGCCGCCACGACCTTCGGCGCCGACCCGCCCGTCGCGGATGGTGACCGCGCGGCCGAGGCGGGCGCCGACCTCGGCGTCGTGGGTGACCACGACGACGGTGGTGCCGCGCTCGGCGTTGACCGTCTCAAGCGCGTCGAGCACCTCGTCGCGGCCGTGCGAGTCGAGCTGGCTGGTGGGCTCGTCGACCAGCAGCAGGCCGGGCGACGCGGCGATGCCGACGGCGAGGGCGGCGCGTTGGCGGGCACCCGGCGGCAGGTCGGTCAGCTTGGCGGCGCCCCGGCCGGTCAGGCCGACCAGGTCGAGGATCCGCTCCGGGTCTTCGAGCTCGATGCCCTCGGTGCGGGCGGCCCGGCGCTGGGCGAGCCAGACGTTGCGCTCGAGCGAGGCGTAGGGCAGCAGGTTGCGGGCCGCGCCCTGGAGCACCACGCCGATCTGGGTGCCGCGCAGCCGGGAGATCTCGGCGTCACTGAGCTTGCCCAGGTCGAAGGTGCCGACGTTGACCCGGCCGGCGGACGGCCGCATCAGCCCGGCGAGGAGCGCGACCAGCGTGGATTTGCCCGATCCCGAAGGGCCGACCAGCGCGAGCATCTCGCCGGGGCCGATCGACAGGTCGACCCCGGAGAGCGCGACGACGTCGCCCGCCTCGGCACGGTAGATGTGCACCACCCGGCGGCATGCGACTGCGAGACCTGACACGGGTACTGCCTACCACCTTGTTGATGATCGCGCAGCCCCGTGATCACGAGTTAGAACCGGGCGGGCTCCCGGTAGACGCCCCACTCGGCCCGCAGCACGTCGCAGATCTCGCCCAGCGTCGCCTCGACGCGCACCGCGTCCAGCATGGACGGGATCATGTTGTCGCTGGTGCGGGCCACGTCGACCATCCGCTTGAGGGCGGCGTCGACCACCGCCTGGTCGCGGCCGGACTTGCGCCGGGCCAGGGTCGCCTTCTGCTCGATCTCCACCTCGTGCGAGACGCGCAGGATGTCGAGCTCCTTGGCGACCGTGCCGGTGGCGGTGTTGACCCCGACGATCTTCTTCTCGCCCTTCTCCAGCGCCCGTTGGTAGGTGAACGCGGAGTCGGCGATCGCCGCGGTGAACCAGCCGTCTTCGATGCCGCGCAGAATCCCCGAGGTGACGGTGCCGTCGGAGCCCAGCTCACGGATCCGCTCGAAGATCTTCTCGGCCTCGGCCTCCATCGCGTTGGTGAGCGCCTCGACATACCACGAGCCGCCCAGCGGGTCGGCCACGTTGGTCACGCCGGTCTCCTCCATCAGCACCTGCTGGGTGCGCAGGGCGATCTCGGCCGACTCGTCGGTGGGCAGCGCCAGCGTCTCGTCGAGCGCGTTGGTGTGCAGTGAGTTGGTGCCGCCGAGCACGGCGGCGAGGGCCTCGACGGCGGTGCGTACGACGTTGTTGACCGGCTGCTGCGCGGTCAGCGAGACACCCGCGGTCTGGGTGTGGAAGCGCAGCCAGAGCGCCCGCTCGTCGGTGGCGCCGTAGACGTCACGCAGCCAGCGGGCCCAGATCCGCCGGGCGGCGCGGAACTTGGCGATCTCTTCGAAGAAGTCGACGTGCGAGTCGAAGAAGAACGAGAGCCCGGGCGCGAAGGTGTTGACGTCGAGGCCGCGGGAGAGGCCCAGCTCGACGTAGCCGAAGCCGTCGGCGAGCGTGTAGGCGAGCTCCTGCGCGGCGGTCGAGCCGGCCTCGCGGATGTGGTAGCCGGAGACCGACAGCGGCTTGTAGCGAGGGATCTCCCGGGCGCAGTATTCCATCAGGTCGCCGATCAGCCGCAGGTGCGGCTCGGGCTCGAAAAGCCACTCCTTCTGCGCGATGTATTCCTTGAAGATGTCGGTCTGCAGCGTGCCGTCCAGTTTGGACAGGTCGGCACCCTGGCGCTCGGCGGCGACCAGATACATGCAGAAGACCGGCACCGCCGGGCCGGAGATGGTCATCGACGTGGTGACCGCGGCGAGGTCGATGCCCTCGAACAGCACGTCCATGTCGTCGGCCGAGTCGATGGCCACGCCGCAGTGCCCGACCTCGCCCTGCGCCTGCGCGTCGTCGGAGTCGCGACCCATCAGGGTGGGCATGTCGAACGCGACCGACAGCCCGCCGCCGCCGGCGCCCAGGATCAGCTTGTAGCGCTCGTTGGTCTGCCGGGCGTTGCCGAAGCCGGCGAACTGCCGGATGGTCCAGGTGCGGCCGCGGTAACCGGTCGGGTAGAGGCCGCGGGTGTAGGGGAACTCGCCGGGCCAGCCGATCTTCTCGAAGCCGGGCACGTCGGCTTCGGGCGGCGGGCCGTAGACCGGTTCGACCGGCGTCCCGGACAGCGTGGTGAAGTCGGCGTCACGCTTGCGGGCGGCGTCGTAGCGTGCTTGCCAGCGCGCCCGTCCGGCGGCGATCTCCTCGGCGTCCATTCGGCCAGTCTAGAGGTTCACCTGAACGATCGCTAAGCCTGTGCTGTATGCGGTCCTCAGACGCCTGGACGCTGCCGCGTCAAGGCGTCTTCCGGTCATCGACGTGCACGTCGTCGACCCGGATGTTCACCTCGGTCACCTGGAGGCTGAGCATCTTCTCGACCGCGGAAATCACCTCGACCCGCACCGCTTCGGTCACCGTGCGTACGACCTGCCCGTACTCGATGACCAGGGTGATCTCGACGGTGGCCTGGTCGGCCTCCAAGCGGACCTTGACGCCCCGGTCGGAATCGTCGTCGAGGCCGACCCGCTCCTTCAGCCCCGCGAACACCCGCGCGACGTCGCCGCCGAGGTCGTGCACGCCCGGCACACCGCGCGCCGCGATCCCGGCGATCTTCTCGACCACCTCGTCGGCAATCGTCGTCGCGCCCCGCTCGGCGGACAGCGAGCCCTCGTTGCGGAGCCGCTCGACGACCGCCGAGGCGACCCGGCCGGAGACGGCGGTGGCGCGCTCGACGGCGTCACCGATCTTGTCGGCGGCGCCGTTGCTCTCCGGCCGCTGCGCGGGTACGTGGACCTGGACCGCCGGGTCGGCGGTGGGGGTGACATCGCTCATGGCGGGCACAGTAACCCCGGCCCGCCAGGCTTGTCAGTGACCGGAAGACGACTTGACGCGCAGCGTCAAGGCGTCTGAGGACCTGAGCTCACCGACTGATCGGTGACGGCCCTCGGACAAGTTCGGCCCGGCCATCGACCAGATGCAGCTCGGCGTCGCAGGCCGCGGCCGCCTCCGGGTCGTGGGTCGCGAACACGACCGCCGCGCCCCGGAACGCCTCCTCGCGGAGCAGGTCGATGACCTTCTGCCGGTTGGTCGCGTCGAGCTCGCTGGTGATCTCGTCGGCGAGCACCACGTCGCCGTGCAGCGCCAGACCGCGGGCGATCGCGGTGCGCTGCTGCTGGCCGCCGGAGAGTTCCTCGACGAGCTGGTCGGACTGGCCGGCCAGGCCCAGCCGCTCCAGCGCCTCGGCGCTGCGCCGGCGGGCCTCCGGCGGGGCGACCCCGCCGGCGATCAGCGCGACCTGCACGTTCTCGGCGGCGGTCAGGATCGCGGCCAGGCCGTTGTCCTGCGGGACCAGCACGATCTGCTGCGCCACGGCGAAGTCGCGGTCGCGGATCGCCGCGCCGTCGACCGTCACGCTGCCCGCCGACGGGCGGAGCAGGCCGGCCATGGTCCACAGCAGCGTGGTCTTGCCGGCACCGGACGGCCCGGTCACGGCCAGCACCTGGCCCGGCGTCGCCACCGCGGACACGCCGGTCAACACCGCCTCGCCCGCGCCGTAGGCGACGGTCACCTCATCGACGACGATGGTCCTGCTCATCGGTTCCCCCTTCAAGCGCCGGCACGAGCCGGATGGTGCCGTCGGCATCGGACGCGATCTTGACCAGCGTGCCCGGCGGAAGCCGGTCGAGCAGCTCCGCCGGAAGGTGCACGCTACCGTCGCGACCCACCACGGAGTAGTCCTCACCGCGCCGCCCCTCGGCGCCGACCCGGCCGTCGCGGATGGTCACCGTGCGGCCGAGGGCCGCACCGACCGCCATGTCGTGGGTGACCACGACGACCGTGGTGCCGGCCTCGTGCAGCCGGTGCAGCACCCCCAGCACCTCGTCGCGGGAGTGCTCGTCGAGCTGGTTGGTCGGCTCGTCGAGCAGCAGCAGGCCCGGCCGCGCGGCGCCGGCCACGGCGAAGGCCAGCCGCTGCCGCTCACCGGGCGACAGCTCCGCCGGGGTGTTGCGGCGGCGCCCGAGCAGGCCGACGTCGTCGAGGATGACCGCCGGGTCCGGTGGCCGCCGGCCGAGCCCGCGCGCCGCCCGCTGGGCGAACCGCACGTTCTGCTCGCAGGTGAGGTAGGGCAACAGGTTGCGGGCGCTGCCCTGGAGCGCGACGCCCACGTCGACCGCCCGCAGCCGCTGCACCTCGGCGGCGCCGGCCCGGACCAGGTCGAGCTCGCCGACGTGCAGCCGCCCGGCCGACGGCCGCAGCACGCCGGCCATCAGCGACAGCAGCGTCGACTTGCCGGCACCCGAGGGGCCGACCAGGGCGACCGCCTCGCCCGGCGCGATGTCGAGATCGACGCCGGCCAGCGCGACCACGTCGTAGCCCTCCAGCCGGTAGATGTAGACGACCCCCCGGCAGGTGACGCCGAACGGCACGAAGCCGGTCTCCGCGTCGAGTGTGTCGACCCGCGCGCTCATCGCGCACCTCCCCGTATCCGGCGCAGCACCAGACCGGCGACCGCGAGCGCGACCACCAGGAACAACAGCGAGCCCGGCAACCAGGCGCCGCCGAGCCGGTAGATCTGGTCGCCGCCGTCGATGGAGACCAGCGCGATCGCCGGCAGCACCAATGCCGCGCCGCCCACACCGGCGACGATCCCCGCGACCACCGGGAAGCCCAGCACCATCAGGTTCTCCCGGTTGGCCATGCCGCGCAGCACCCGGGCCGGCACCCCGGTCAGCCGCAACCCGCGCGCCTGCTCGCGGCGCCACGGCGCGGTGATGGCCGCGTCGAGGACGAGCGCGCCGAGGGCGAGCAGCAGCGCGACGAGCCCGGCGAAGAGGTAGAGGCGCAGGGCGAGCGCCGGTGCGGCGCGGCCGAGCTGGGTCACGCGATGCGCCCGGGTCTCGGTCAGCGTCACCGGAATGCCCTCGGCGGCGAGCCGCTCGGGGAGGTCGGGGGGCGCGGCGGCGGTCGCCCAGACCTCGTAGGAGAGCTGGTCGAAGGTGAGCCCGGCCGACCGCTCGGCTCGGGAGACCAGGGCGGCGCTGTCGAAGAGCAGGGCGTTCCCGCCGCCGCGGGGCAGCAGCGCGACCCGATCCACCACCTGCAGCGTGTCGGGCGCGTTGCCGAACACCGGGAAGGAGAAATCGGTGGCGCCCGGGTCGTCGGCCGGTGCGGGGCCGGCCAATGCGACCGGCGCGCCCATGGCCACGTCGGCGTACTGCGCCACCACGTCGGAGCTGCTCTCGCTGGTCACGTCGAGGGTGAGTCCGGCGTCGTCGGCCGTGATGGCCAGGGTCTGCCCGACCGGCGGTGAGGCGACCGGCCGCCAGGCGTCGGAAGAGCCGAGCGCGACGTCGACCGGTGCGCCGTCGATCTCGATCCCGTCGATCGTCACCGTTACCGCGCCCGCCGTGTTGTCGCCAGCGAACCGGCGCACCTGCACACCGAGCAGCCGGCACCCGGCGGCGCAGCTCAGCTCGGCCGCGTATGTGCCGGAGCCGGTCTTGAGCCGGCCCAGGTCGACCGCGCGGGGTGCGGCGCCCGGCACACCGACCACGATGCCCAGGCCCATCGGCCTCTCGGCGGACTGGGTCAGCTTGGCGACCGTCGCGTGCACCGCGACCCGGCCCGCGTCCAGCGGCACCGGCGGCGCGCCGGTGTCGCGCAGGCTCGCCGCCACGGCGGCGGCCTGGGTCGACGTCTTGTCGGGCCAGCGTGCGACCGCGGCAAGCCGATCCGCCTGCACGCCGACCAGTTCGACGTAGTCACCGGCGTAGCTCTGCCGGGCCCGGACCACGGCCATCGCCGCGCGGCCGGTCGGGTCGACCCGCTCGACCGCGGCCCGCACCACGCTCGGGTCGTTGGCGCTGACCACGTAGACCCGGTCCGCGCCGAGGTCGGCGTCGGCGGTGCGGGCCCGGTTGGTCGACGAGACGTCCCAGATCGTGGCCGCGAAGGTGAGCAGGGACAGCGCCACGGTCAGCACCGCAACCAGCCGGGCGCTCTCCGGCCGGCGGCCAACCTGGGCCGCGGCGAGCAGTGCGGGCAGCCGGCCGCGCTGTGCCGCGCCGGCCAGCCGGCGCCGGGCGACCAGGCCGAGCAGTCGGGCGGTCAGCAGCCCGGCGAGCAGCGCGACCAGCGCGGGCGCGGCGTAGCCCAACGTCGCGCTTTGCCCATCGCCGCCGGCGACGAGCTGGTAGAGGGCGGCGACGGCGAGCGCGGCCACGATCGCCTCCAGCACCGCGGCCCGTCGGCGGGACCGGTGCGGCACCCGGCGCAGCAGCGCCACGATGTTGGCCCGCACCGTCTCGCGGGCGCCGAGCACCGCGGCGGCGACCGCGCCCAGCAGCGCGCCGAGCCCGACCAGCACGGCCGGCCAGCCGACGTGAACGTCGACGCCGGGTGCGAGGAAGGCCCGGGCGGCCAGCCCGGTCAGCCCGACGCCGAGCAGCAGGCCGAAAGGGGCGGCCAGGGCGATCAGCAGCAGCGGCTCGCCCACGGCGAACCGGGTGATCCCGCCGAGGCTGAGCCCGCGCAGCTTGCCGAGCGCGATCTCCGTCCGGCGGTCGTCGGTGACCGCGGCTACCACCAGGAAGAGCACGAACCAGCAGAGGATGACCAGCGGCAAGGCAACGATCGGCACCCCGGCGGTGATCGCCGCCTGCTGCCGCCCGGCATCGCGCAGGCTGGGCAGCAGGCCGATCATCAGCGCGAACGGGCCGACCGCGTTCCGGTCGCTGAGCGTCTCCAGCTCGCGGGTCAGCTCGGGTAGGTCGTCCAGCCGCACCTTCTCCGGCACGAGCGGGTAGTCGACCGTGGCCACCGGGCGGCCACGCGGGATCGCCAGCACCGCATCCGCGCTGCCGGTGAAGAGCTCGTCGATGATCCGCGTGCCGTCTTCGAGCAGGTTCTGCGGCGCGCCGGGGAAGAACCCGGTGGTCTCCCAGTACGGGTCGGTCGGGTCACCGATCCGGTAGACGCCGACCACGGTGTAGGTCGGGTTCACCGGGATCGGCTCGCCGGCCGCCGCGCGCGACGCCCCACCGTCGGCCTTCAGCGGCAGCACCTCGCCGACTCGGAAGCCCAGCGTCTCCACCGCGCGCTCGCTCACCATCAGCTCGCCGTCGCCCGGGCAGCGCCCGGCGGTGATCGTCAGGTGGTCGCAGGCACCTGACCGAAAGACCAGCTTGCCCCGGCTCTTCGCCTTGCCGACGGGGTCGACCAGGTCGGCGATCGTGTCCCGAGGTGGTGCGAGCACCGCGGCGACCGCGGGAGCCGTGGCGAGCAGGTCATCGACGGCGGCGCGCATCTCCTCGGCGCGCACCCCACTCTGCGGGACGCTGCGGGCGTTGAGCCCGGCCACGTTGGGCGGCGCGGCGGCGACCGTGTCCGTCAGCACCGACTGCGCCGCCGATGTCGAATACAGCGGCACGAGCACGGCGGCCGCGATCGCGACCGTCGACAGCAGGACGACGAGGATCGACCGGCCGAACCGTGATCGGATGCCACGCAGCGTCACGACCAGACCGGACACTGGATCACCTCCGGGGTAGGTAACGCGCGACGCTACCCCGAAGGTTGCTCAGCTTTTCGGGTCGAGGGTGGCCAACAACCGCTCGGCGGCGGCGTACGGCGACAGCACGCCCGCGGCGACCGACGTGGCCAGCTCTTTCAGCGTCGTACCGTCGCGGAAGGAGGCCATCCGGGCGCGGAGCACGCCCAGCGTGATCGCCTCGACCTCGGCGGCGGCCCGCTTCTCCCGGCGCTTGCGCAGCTCGCCGTGCTCGACCAGCCAGGCGCGGTGCTTGTCGATCGCGGCGGCGATGTCGCCGATGCCCTCGCCCTTGCTCGCGACGCTGCGCACCACCTGCGGCCGCCAGTCCCCCGGCCCACGCCCGCCGAGCCCGATCATGCCCTGGATGTCGCGGTAGGTGTTGTCGGCGCCGTCGCGGTCGGCCTTGTTGACCACGAACACGTCGGCGATCTCCAGGATGCCGGCCTTGACCGCCTGGATCGCGTCGCCCATCCCGGGTGCGAGCAGCACCAGCGTGGTGTCGGCCAGCGACGCGACCTCGACCTCGGCCTGGCCGACACCGACGGTCTCGACCAGCACCACGTCGCAGCCGGCGCCCTCCAGCACCCGCACCGCCTGCGGTGTCGCGGCGGCGAGCCCGCCGAGGTGCCCGCGGGACGACATCGACCGGATGTAGACGCCCGGGTCGGTGGCGTGGTCCTGCATCCGCACCCGGTCGCCGAGGATCGCGCCGCCGGTGAACGGGCTGGACGGGTCGACCGCCAGCACGCCCACCCGGTGCCCCTGCTTGCGCAGCTCGCGGACCAGCTCGTTGGTGGTCGTCGACTTGCCGACGCCGGGTGCGCCGGTCAGGCCGATGACCTGGGCCTGACCGGTGTGCGGTGCGAGCGCGGCGGCGATCTCCGGCAGGAGTTCGTCGCCGTTTTCGACCAGGGTGATCAGTCGGGCGACCGCGCGGTGGTCACCCGCGCGCGCCTGCTCGACCAGCTCGGGAACGCTCCTGCTGCGCCGCAGACTCATGCGCCTACCGCGCTTCGCGCGGTGGGGCATTCGCCCCGGACTACTGAGCCGAATGATTCGGTCGCAAGCTCCCTCATGCCTTGGGCACGGTGATGATCAGGGCGTCGCCCTGGCCACCGCCGCCGCACAGGGCCGCCGCGCCGGTGCCGCCACCGCGCCGCTTGAGCTCCAGCGCGAGGGTGAGCGCCAGCCGGGCGCCGCTCATGCCGATCGGGTGGCCGAGCGCGATCGCGCCGCCGTTGACGTTGACGATCTCGTCGGTGACGCCCAGCTCCCGCATCGAGTGGATGCCGACCTGCGCGAACGCCTCGTTGATCTCGATCAGGTCGAGGTCGGCGACGGTCAGGCCCTGCTTGTCGAGCGCCTTCTTGATCGCGTTGGACGGCTGCGCGTGCAGCGAGTTGTCGGGGCCGGCCACCATGCCGTGCGCGCCGATCTCGGCGAGCCAGGTCAGCCCCAGCTCGGCGGCCTTGGCCTGGCTCATCACGACCACCGCGGCGGCGCCGTCGGAGATCGGCGACGAGCTGCCGGCGGTGATCGTGCCGTCGCTCAGGAACGCGGGCCGCAGCTTGCCGAGCGATTCGGCGGTCGAGTCGGGGCGGATGCCCTCGTCGTCGGCGATCACCAGCGGCTCGCCCCGGCGCTGCGGGATCTCGATCGCGACGATCTCCTCCCCCAGGTAGCCGTTCTTCTGCGCGGCCGCCGCCCGCTGGTGGCTGCGGGCGGAGAACTCGTCCTGCTCTTCCCGGCCGATCCCCAGCCTCAGGCCCAGCCGGTCGGTCGACTCACCCATGCTGACCTGGTCGAACGCGTCGGTCAGCCCGTCGAGCGCCGCGTGGTCCTTGACGGTGACGTCGCCGTATTTGTAGCCGCCGCGCTGGCCGAGCATCAGGTGCGGCGCGTTGGTCATCGACTCCATGCCGCCGGCCACCACGATCTCCGCCTCACCGGCGCGGATGAGCTGGTCGGCGAGGGCGATCGCGTCGAGGCCGGAGAGGCAGACCTTGTTGATCGTCAGCGAGGGGGTCGACATCGGGATGCCGGCGGCGACCGCGGCCTGGCGGGCCGGCAGCTGCCCGGCGCCGGCCTGGAGCACCTGACCCATGATCACGTAGTCGACCTGCTCGGGGGCCACGCCGGCCCGCTCCAGCGCCGCCTTGATCGCGATGCCGCCCAGCTTGGTGGCCGGGAAGTCCTTGAGGTTGCCCAACAGCCGGCCCATCGGCGTGCGCGCGCCGCCAACGATCACGCTCGTCATGTCGTTTACCTCTCAGAGCAGGGTGTCGACCGGTCACCTTAGCGATCGTTCGGCCAGAATATCGCCATGGGCCAGGACGCCGCCGCGAAGCACGCTGATGAGTCAGTCACTCCAGATGTGGGCTTGCTCCGCATCGATCACGTCGGGGTGGCGGTGGCCGACCTCGACCAGGCCATCGAGTTCTACTCCCGGGTCTTCGGCATGACCTGCGTCCACCTTGAGGAAAACCAGGACCAGGGCGTACGCGAGGCGATGATGTCGGTCGGCCCGACCACCGAGGGCGGCTGCGTGCAGCTCCTCGCGCCGCTGACCCCGTCGTCGGCCATCGCCAAGTTCCTCGACCGGTCCGGCCCCGGCGTCCAGCAGGTGGCCTTCACGGTGCGCGACGTCGAGGTGGCGGCCGCGGCGTTGCGGGCCCGCGGCATGCGGCTGCTCTACGACGCGCCCCGGCGCGGCACCGCCGGCTCCCGGATCAACTTCGTGCACCCCAAGGACGCCGGCGGGGTGCTGGTCGAGCTGGTCGAGCCCGCTAGCTGAGCCTCGCCACGATCGGTTTTGCGGCGGCCAGGTTGCCACCGAGGTGGAAGTAGTTGATCCCGAACCGCTCGCGCACCTCGACCAGCTTGTCGACGCACTCGTCGACCGAGCCGTGCAGCACCGCGGGCGAGGCGGCGAGCTGCTCCGGTGACGCTTCCCGGGCCTGGCTCGATGTCGAACCGTGCGTCTCGCCGCCGACGGTGACCCGCACGTCGAGCATCGTCATCTGAAACTCCAGCCGGTCGGGGTCCTCGGCGGCGGCGCGGGCCCAGCCCACCTTGGTCGCGATCCGCTCCGCGGTCATGTCAGCCATCGCGGCGGCCAGCCCGCCGCCGGCGGTCAGCCGCGGGTTGATCCCCACGATGTCGGCAGCGCGCCCGGCCAGTTCGAGCACCTTGCGCCCGCCGCCACCGACCAGGATCGGCGGGCGCGGGTCGCTGGCCGGCTTGGGCAGCCCGTCGAGGTCGGTGACCCGATAGTGCTTCCCGGCGAAGGTGACCGGCGTGGTGTCGAACAGCCCGGCGATCACCTCGATCGACTCGGCCAGCCGCTCCACCCGCTCGGCCGGCGGGTCGAAGGTGAGCCCGGCCGCGGCGTGCTCGCTCTGCTTCCAGCCGGCACCCAGCCCGATCTCCACCCGGCCGCCGCCGGAGAACACGTCGAGGTTGGCCATCGACTTGTGCAGTAGCACCGGGTGCCGGAAGTCGTTGCAGAAAACCAGCGCGAGCACCTTGAGCGTGCTGGTCGCCTCGGCCGCGACGGTCATCGCCACGATCGGGTCCATCGCCCAGCCGTCGGTGAAGTGGTCTGAAACCGAGACGGAGCTGAACCCGATCTCCTCCAGCCGGCGGATCTGATCGCGCCATTCCGCGGGAGTGCGGTTGAGGCTAGGCATCGACGCGGTGAAGCGAAACGGCTTCGGCATGCGCCGACCCTAGTGGTATCGGGAGGCTTTGCTCTGTTTCACCAACCGGCTCCGGGCGGTGGCCTACGTGCGTAACGTCCGGATTACCAGGTTTGTCCGGGGAGCGCGGAGGTTCCGGTGCGCGACATCGTTGAAACGATCATGGCGGCCGAAGGCTCCACCGCGCCCGACCTGTCCGCGCTCGGGCGGGTGCCGGTGCCGCCGACCTACCGGGGCGTCGTGGTCCGCGCCGACGAGACCGGGATGTTCGAAGGGCTGGCCACCAGCGACAAGGACCCGCGCAAGTCGCTGCACGTGCAGGACGTGCCGACCCCGGAGCTGGCACCCGGCGAGGCCCTGGTCGCGGTCATGGCCAGCGCCATCAACTACAACACCGTCTGGACCAGCATCTTCGAGCCGGTGCCGACGTTCGCTTTCCTGCGCCGCTACGGCAAGCTCTCCGCGATCACCAAGCGGCACGAACTGCCGTACCAGGTGGTGGGTTCCGATGCCGCCGGCGTCGTGCTGCGGGTCGGCGCCGGCGTCTCGAAGTGGCGGCCCGGCGACGAGGTGGTCGCGCACTGCCTGTCGGTCGAGCTGGAGGAGGCCGAGGGACACGACGACACGATGCTCGACCCGGAGCAGCGGATCTGGGGCTTCGAGACCAACTTCGGCGGCCTCGCCGACCTGGCCGTGGTCAAGGCCAACCAGCTGATGCCCAAGCCGCGGCACCTCACCTGGGAAGAGGCGGCCTGCCCAGGGCTGGTCAACTCGACCGCATACCGGCAGCTCGTCTCGCACCACGGCGCCGCGATGAAGCAGGGTGACGTGGTGCTCATCTGGGGCGCCTCCGGCGGGCTCGGGGGGTACGCCACCCAGTACGTGCTCAACGGCGGCGGGACGCCGGTCTGCGTGGTCTCCTCGCCGGAGAAGGCCGAGCTGTGCCGCCGGCTGGGCGCCGAACTCGTCATCGACCGCGCGGCGGAGGGCTTCCGGTTCTGGTCCGACGAACACACCCAGGACCCCGGCGAGTGGAAGCGGCTCGGCGAGCTGATCCGGTCGCTGACCGGCGGGCGCGACCCGGACATCGTCTTCGAGCACCCGGGTCGGGAGACCTTCGGCGCCAGCGTGTACGTCGCGCGGCGGGGCGGGACGATCGTCACCTGCGCGTCGACGAGTGGTTTTCAGCACGAGTTCGACAACCGCTATCTGTGGATGAACCTGAAGCGGATCATCGGCAGCCACTTCGCCAACTATCGCGAGGCGTGGGAAGCGAATCGACTCATCTCTTCGGCTCGAATCCACCCGACCCTCTCCCGCGTCTATCCGCTGGAGCAGACCGGTCAGGCGACCCTCGACGTACAACGCAACCAGCACCAGGGAAAGGTCGGTGTCCGCTGCCTCGCACCGGCCGAAGGGCTGGGCGTTCGTGATCCTGAGCTGCGCGCACGGCACGAAGACGCGATCAACCGGTTCCGGGGGGAATAGCCGACTCGCCGTTTGTCCACGATCGGCGGAATTTCCTATGTCGACGGCCAAGGCTGGTAAGATGACCATGCTTTGTCGGGCGACAACGGCCGCACCACCCTTGCGCTGCCCCTGGGTAGGTCTGCCAGGATGTCCCAATGCCCCAGCAGCAGTCCTCCCTTGGCTTCTTCGAGAACGCTAACTCGACGGAAGAGTTCACCGTCGCTCTGCGCGGCTACGACCGCAGGCAGGTCGACGACACCCTCGCGCGCCTCCAGAACCGCCTCGCCGCCGCCGAGAAGGAGCGCGCCGACGCGGAGCAGAAGACCAACGACGCGCAGCGCCGCCTGCGCCAGGCCGAGCAGCGGCTCGGCGCACTCGAGCAGAAGCTGAACGACACCAACAAGCAGCTCGAGGAGAACAACCGGCCCACGCTCTCCGGTCTGGGCACCCGGGTCGAGCAGATCCTGCGCCTCGCCGAAGAGCAGGCCAACGACCACCGGGGCGAAGCCAAGCGCGAGTCCGAGGGCATCCTCTCCGCGGCCCGGCTCGAGGCCCGCGAGATCACCGACAAGGCGCGTGCCGAAGCCGCGGCCATGAAGGCCACCGCCGAGCGCGAGGCCGGCAGCCTGCGCACGGCCGCCGAGCGCGAGGCCGCCGAGGTCCGGGTCCAGGCCCGCCGCGAGGCCGACACGCTGCGCGCCGACGCCGACCGCGAGACCAAGCAGCTGCGCACGGTCACCGCCCACGAGGTCGCCGAGCTCAAGTCGACCGTGGAGCGTGAGGTCGCCACCCTGCGTGCCACCGCCGAGCGGGAGATCACCCAGCTCCGCGCCAAGGCCGGCCGCGAGGCCGAGGAGAAGCGCGCCGAGGCGACCAAGATGCTCTCCGACGCCCGCGACAAGCGCGACAAGGACCTGCAGGCCCTCGCGCTCGAGCTCGCCGAGCGTCGCGAGAAGTCGGAGCGCGAAGAGTCCGAGCGGCACGCCGCCCAGGTCGCGCAGACCCAGAAGCTGGTCGCCGAGGCCGAGGAGCGCGCCCGCGCCGCCGAAGACCGGGCCAAGGAGATCGAGCAGCGCGCCGAGGCGCGCCGGGTCGAGTCCGAGCGCACCGCCGCCGAGACGGTCGACCGGGCCCGCGCCGCGGCCGACAAGAACCTCAAGGAAGCGCAGTCCGAGGCGCACCGCCACCTCACCGAGGCGCGCTCCGAGGCCGAGATCACGACCAACACCGCCCGGCGCGAGGTCGACGACCTCACCCGCCAGAAGGACGCGGTCACGGCGCAGCTCGGCCAGATGCTCTCCGGTCTCGCCGGCATCGTCCCGTCGGTGACGGCGCCCAAGCAGGAGGCCAAGAAGGACAAGGACGCCGACGACACGTCAGCGGCCAACGTCTGAGGCGCCGGCTGGGGCTAACGGCACGCAGCGTCAGGTCGCACCGCGAGTTTGCGGTGCGGCCTGACGCCGTGTGAGGCCTCGGCTAATATTGGTCTACTTCCCTCAATTCAGCCGCAACAGTCGCACGTCCCTTCATGCGGTGTGTATCGGAGCGCTACGGGGCGTCGCGTGTGAGGATGTGATCATGTCCAACGGCGCGGAACTGTTCGCTATGGGCGACGTCTCCTCTCCGCACTTCGAGTCCGCGCTGCGCGGCTACGACCGTCGCCAGGTCGAACGCTATGTCGCGCAGGCCGAGCAGGAGATCGCGGCGCTGCTCACCGAACGCGAAGACCGCTTCGCCCAGATCCACACGCTTTCCGCCCAGGTCGAGCAGCTCCAGGTCGAGCTGGCCGCGGTCCGCCGCGAGTCGGCGACGATCGACGTCGTCCGGTTCCGCCACCTCGGCCCGCGGGTCGAGCAGATCCTCGCGCTCGCCGAGGAGCAGGCCGACGAGATCCGCGCCGGCGCGCACCGCTCCCTGCAGCGCCAGCGTGACCAGGCCGACAACCTGGTCGACGAGGCGCGTGGGCACGCGGCCTCGGCGATCCGCGACTTCGAGCTCGCGCTGACCGCGCGCCGCGCCGAAGAGGAGAAGGTCGACGCCGCGCGCCGAGCCGAGGTCGAGGCGCAACTCGCCGCCACCCACGCCGAGATCCACCGGTTGCACGGCGAGGCCGGCCAGATCCTGGCCACCGCCCGCCGCGAGGCCGACACCAACCGCGCGGAGGTCGACCGCGACCTCGGCGGGCAGCGGGCCACCGCCGAACGCGAGGTCGCCGAGTTGCGCGCCACCGTCGGCCAGGAGGTCGCCGCCCTGCGCACCGAGACCGAGCAGCTCACCACCGCGCAGCGCACCGCGGTCGAGCGGGAGACGGCCGAGCAGCGGGCCGCGCTGGAGCAGGCGAAGACGACCCGGCAGGCGGCGATCGACCAGGAGCTCGGCGACCGCCGGGCCAACCTGGAGCGGGAGATCCGCGAGCGGCAGACCAGCGCCGAGCAGGACTACGCGACCCGCAGCGCGACCGCCGAGCGCGAGCTGAGCCAGTGGCGCACCGGCGTCGAGCAGCAGGTGACCGCCCAGCGGGTGGAAGCCGAGCGCTACGCGGTGGAGCTGCGCCGGCAGGCCGAGGAGCACGCGGCCGCGATCCGCCGGCAGCTCGGTGAGGAGACTACGCGGCTGGCCGAGACCCAGCAGGAGACCGAGCTGGCCAGCAAGCAGCTCGCCGAGGTCCAGGAGGAGCTGGCCCAGGCCCAGCAGTCGCTGGGCGAGCAGCAGCCAGCCTCGGCTGAGCCTGCCAAAAGCGAAGTTGACTCAGCCAACGGCAACGACAACGGCAATGGCGCCGCGCTCAGCGCGACCGTCGATGCCGGCGAGCGGAAGAGCCGTACCCTCGCTGCCGACTAACCGGCCACGAGCACGACAGCTCGGTTCACCTTCGCCGTCACAACATCCGGTTCGCCTGTTCGAGATCGACACGGGCGCCGAGTCGCTGCACACGTGAATCTACGGCCCATACAACAACCAGACCTTCACCGAGTACGACCGGACGATTTCGGGTATCGGCGTCGTACGCTGAGCCCTTGAGCCTGAGCCGGTGCGGCGGTCTCGCGACCGTCGCACCGGTCTTGTAAGGTGCCGGCCTGGCGGGTGGAGAGGGGAGCCAGGTGAGCAGCGTCGATGATCCGACTCCGACGACCGACGAGCGGGTGACCGCGGCAGAGCCGGTGCCGAAACCGCGCACGGCCGACGACGACGAGGAGTCGCCCTTCGGCCGGCCCGGCCGACCGTTCCGGCGCAGCCCCTTCCTGCTCGGCCTCGTCGGCGGGCTCGGGCTGGTTCTCGCGTACGCCACCTATCTCGCCGTTCGCAACGCGTTCGGCATCCTGGTCCTGATCTTCATCGCGCTGTTCCTGGCGATCGGCCTCAACCCGGCGGTGGTCCGGCTGCGCAAGTGGGGCGTCCCGCGCGGCGGCGCGGTGGCCATCGTGGCGCTCGCGCTCGTGCTGGTGCTGGGCGGCGCGATCGGCGCGCTCGTCCCGCCGCTGGTCACCCAGGTGGGCGACTTCATCGCGGCGGCGCCCGGCTACATCGAGTCGCTGCAGCGCAACGCCACCATCAACGACCTGGTCGGTCAGTTCGACCTGGTCGAGCGGGCCAAGTCGCTGGCCAGCCCGGAGACGTTCAGCCGGGCGCTGGGCGGCGTCTTCGGCGGCGCCAAGCTGATCTTCGGCACCCTGTTCCAGGTGCTCACCGTGCTGGTGCTGACCATCTATTTCATGGCGTCCTTCGACAAGATGAAGAGCGCCGCCTACGGGCTGGTGCCGCGGTCCCGGCGTGACCGGGTCCAACTGCTCACCGACGAGATCCTCGCCAAGGTCGGCGCCTACATCGTCGGCGCCCTGGCGATCGCGGTCCTGGCCGGCATCAGCGCCTTCGTGTTCGCGATGATCGTCGGCCTGGCCTACCCGTTCGCGCTCGCCGTGGTGGTCGCGGTCTGTGACCTGGTCCCGCAGATCGGCGCGACCATCGGCGCGGTGGTCGTCACCATCGTCGCGTTCGCCGACTCGCTCACGATCGGCATCGCGGCCGCGGTGTTCTTCCTGGTCTACCAGCAGGTGGAGAACTATCTGATCTACCCGAAGGTGATGCGCAAGTCGGTCAAGGTCAGCGACGTGGCGGCGATCGTAGCGGCCCTGGTCGGCGTCGGCCTGTTCGGCGTGCTCGGCGCCCTGGTCGCGATCCCCGCGGTGGCCGCCGTCCAGCTCATCGTCCGCGAGGTGGTAATGCCCAGACAGGAAGCGCGCTAGTTATCCACAAGAGAGGCCACGGGGTTGTGACCTCTCGACCGCGCCTTGTAACGTCGGTGCGTTCGCAGCCCGGCGGCGCCGTCATCGGTGCCGTGCCGCGCGACATCTGGGGGAATCGTGACCAACACCGCCGTCGGCGTCGCGCGGGTGCGTGGCCCCGGAGACCCCCCGCCCAGGCCGCCGTGGCAGACCCGCTGGCGCCTCCCGATCGCGATCGCCCTCGGCGTGCTGGCCGTCCTGCTGGTCGGCGCCCTGGTGGCGACCTGGGTCATGCCGTCCGACGAAACGGCGGCCCCGGCGGCTGGTGTCAGCGCTCCCGCCGCGTCTCCCGGCACTTTGGTCGACGCCAACGGCGCCATCCCGACGGCCTGGCCCGACGCGGGCAACACCGGCGTGCCCAAGGGCATCGCGCTGACCAAGGCCGAGAGCCTCGACCTGGTCACCGACGGCGAGGTGGTGACCGGCCTCGACATCGACGGCTGCGTCGACGTGCACGCCCGCAACGTGACGATCCGCCAGTCCCGCATCACCTGCGACCGCAAGACCTGGTCGGTCCGCACCTTCGACACCACCGAAAACCTGGTCATCGAGGACGTCGAGATCGACGGCAGCGGCATCAACTCGACGGCGGTCTGCTGCGACAACTACACGCTGCGCCGGGTCAACGTGCACAACGTCGTCGACGGCCCACGGCTGGGCGACAAGACGACCGTGGTCGACTCGTGGATCCACGACCTGGCCCGCTTGAACGACTCACACAACGACGCGCTGCAGACCACGGGCGGCACCGCCATCGTGGTCAAGCACAACCGCCTGGAGCCTTACAACAAGGCGGCGAAGGATCCGCTCAACGCCTGCATCATGGTCGGCTCGACCGCCTCGCCGCTGGTCCGCGACCTGGTCTTCGAAGACAACTACTGCAACGGCGGCAACTATTCGGTCGGCATCCGCGACGACCTGAAGGCCCAGGCGGTCACCTTCCGCCGCAACGTCTTCGGCCGCGACTTCCGCTACGGCGTGGTCGCCCACCCCGACCTCCCAGGCATCTCCTGGGCCAACACCAACATCTACGCCGACACCCACGAACCGGTCACCGACCAGTAGCTTGTCCACACGCGTTGGCCCG
>Ga0193743_1000979_pt1 | contig 21783 bp, 17 predicted proteins | sample L2c2metaG_FD_143038 | JGI IMG/M metagenome (GOLD analysis project Ga0193743, IMG submission 143038) | Soil microbial communities from a riparian zone of the East river system, Colorado, United States - L2c2 | ecosystem: Environmental > Terrestrial > Soil > Riparian zone | place: USA: East River... | reverse complement strand
GGCGATCGCCTTCGCGATCGGGGTCGGAGGCGTCGCCGGCTTTGTCAACGGGTTGCTGATCACCCGCGTCCGGGTGCCGCCGCTGATCATGACCATCGCCACGTTGGCGCTCTATCGCGGGCTCGCCGAAGGCATCAGTCAGGCGCGGTCGGTGCGCAACTATCCGGAATGGTTCTTCTTCACCGGGCAAGGGGAATGGCTCGGAGTGCCGGTGCAACTCTGGATCCTGCTGGTGGGTATCATCGTGGCCGGCATAGCGTTGGACCGCACCACTTTCGGCCGCACGCTCTATGCCATCGGCAACAACGAGACCGCCGCCCGGTTTTCCGGCCTGCCGGTCGATCGGGTCAAGCTCGTGGTCTACACGCTGTCCGGATTGGCCGCGGGGCTGTCAGCCTGGGTGCTGGTTTCCCGCGTGACTACGTCAGCGCGAGCGGACCGAGCAAGCGCGTCACGCCCGAACGCCTGCCTGAACTCACGCGGACTGTGATGACGCATGCCGAGCTCCTGTCGATTCGTCTTGGCTACGAACCTCATCCGCACAGCCCTACCGCCGCGCCCGAGCACAACACCACCACCCGTCCAGGTCGTCGACGGGCCGCGCCGAAAACAGCACGGGGTGAGGATGGCGTTCGATGGTAGGCGCGAGCCGGGCGAAGCGCGTTCGGCTGCCCAATCTTGCCGATCGGCATCATATTCTAGGCAAACCGCGCGTTTGGCGTGTTGCAATGATCTATAATTTGGCGAGCGACATGAGTTCGGCCGAGACCGAGTCGAAAACATGGTCCCATTCGCCCTCAGCGCGCGGCCGAAACAGCCGCATCGATGGATACCAGGGACAATCCGCGCGATCGAGCAGCCAGAGCCAATGAGCGTTGTGACCTAATAGTATCCAAACCGGTTTGCCGAGAGCGCCGGCAAGATGCGCGACCGCACTATCGGTCATGATGACGAGATCTAGATTTGCCACTGCCGCGGCGGTGTCGGAAAAATCTGCCAGATGTGGATCAAGATCACGATCGGTCCGCCTCGTGGCAAGGATGTCAGCTCCTTCACAGGCGGACCTTTCTGCAAACTGTAGAGCTGCACGCCAGGCAGTGCGCAGGCCTGGAAAAAGCTGAGCAGGCGTTGCGCCCGCCGATGGTTCTTCCCAAACGTGATGCTGCCGGACCAGACGATTCCCACCTTGAGACGACCATTCGCGTGCGGAAGCCGATCGACCTGGAACGGCACCAGGTCGGGTCCCGGGAACAGCGACAGTCGTTCTTCCTGGGCGTCGAACGCCAGTTCGCTGTTGAAGTTGGCGTTGCGCCCGCGCAACCAGGCGTAGCGCAGCCGCAGCGACAGGCGCTGGAAGGTATCGGTTTCCGGCGGCACCCCGGCTTCCGTCACAAGGGGCGTGGTGCGGGCGTCGGTGAATTCGGCATTGAAGGTCAGGCCGTCGACCCAGGTCGGCACCTCGAAGCCGCCCGCCAGGGTTCGGTTGCGCGGATAGGTTTCGAAGAAGCCGTTGTCGCCGCCGTCGGGATGGCCGTTGGCGCGCAGGTACACCAGTTCGCCGAGGCCGGCGATGCTGTTGAAATCGAGGCCGACGCCGACCACGGAGCGCCCGAGCTGCTTCGACAGCGTGTTATCGGCGGTCAGCGTCTCGCTGACCGGCTGATAGGTGGCATCGATCACCAGGATGGTGGCGCCTTCGGCCTTGCCCGGCGACAGGGTCGAGCGCAGCACCACCCCCGGCGTGTCGCCGGCCAGCAGCACGCGCCGCTCGATCTCGGTCAGCATCAGGCTGCGGCGGCCGGTCAGCGGTCCGACCAGCGTCAGGATGCGGTCGCGCACCGGCTCCGGCACGCCCTTGGTCTCAATGCGTTCGATGTAGCCGTCGACCACCACGAGCTTGAGGCGGGCGCCATTGACAAGCTGCTGCGGCGGCAGGATCACCCGCACCAGCACATAGCCGGCCTTGCCATAGGCCGCTTCGAGGTCGCGCGCCGCGGCGAATACGTCGGCGCCGGAGACCGGGTGTCCGGTCAGTTTCGCTTCCAGCTCCTTGGTCGCTTCCGCCAGCGCCGGAAAGCCGCCCTTGACGGTCACCCCCGCTAATTTGACGAACAGTTTTTCGGCGCCGGGCGGCGTCGCCAATCCCGGCGTGCCCGGCAGGGCAAAGCCACCCTGGTGCTCGAGGTTGGGTCGAAAGCTCGGCGGCGTGATCTGGGAAGCTGTCTGGGCAAACAATGGCGTCGCGAACAGGCACAGCAGGCCGCAAACCGCGGCCAACGCGGACGACCCGTTCAGCGCCATGCGCGCGACGAACGTTCCAGGGTGGGACGAACGACCGATCAATCAACTGCCCCAATCAATCTCAGGACGCATCAACACGAGCCTTCCGTACACCATCCGATTTGCAAACAAGCCAAACCCATGCGGACGCCCAAACCTGGCTTTTTCACCAAGGTTGTTGCAGAGAACCCACGGCAGCCCGGAGTCGCAAGCCAGCGCACCCGAAATTGAGTTCGCTTGGGCAACCAATAGATCATCGCGCATCAGGCGCGAACGAAACTTTTTGCGTGGATCGGCGAGGCGGCCGAGGAACCGCGCGGTACAGAAGATTGAGGAGGATATCGCAAGTACGGGCCCCGGCGAAGTATCGGACGCCGTCGACGAACGGCGCACGCACGCCGACGCCGACGCGCTGGTTCGTCAGCAGAAAATTCGTGGCGAGCACGACGGGGGCGCCTACCGGTTACGCCCGGACCGAAGCTCTACCGCAAACTCGTTAGGCCTTACGCACTGCTTCTGCGGATCGCTAGGTGTGACCACCGCCGGCGCCTCGGCACCCGCAGGCTAGAAACAGCCGTCGACTTGGCGATGCAAGGCTTCGATCTTGGCGACGTTCTTCGGGCATTTTCCGGGGTGGCTAGGAGATCAGGCGGCGGAAATCGCTTGCCCCGTAGCACGGTCGAACAGATGTGCTCGCTCGAGATCGAGCGCGACGTCGAACGGTCGATCCGGCTCCGCCGCCACCCCGACCGGCATCTGCACGGTGAACGGAAACGCGCCGACAGTGCCGATCACGAGCGTATGCGGTCCCAGCGGCTCCACGTCCTTTACGACCATGCGGATGGTCGTCCCAGCCGGCGCTCCGTGGTGGACGACATGGTCGGGTCGCAAACCCAGCACCATCGGCTTGCCGACGCTCCGCGCATACGCCGCCTCGCGCGATTTCGGCAGTGTCAACACTGAGCCCGAGGGCTCAGCGAAGGCCAGCGCCCCATCGCGGGCGGCAATCTCGCCATGGATGAAATTCATGCTGGGCGCGCCAATAAAGCCCGCAACGAAGAGATTGCTGGGCTTTTCGTAGATCGTGATCGGGTCGGCTGTCTGCTCGATCTTGCCGCGATTCATCACTATGACGCGGTCCGCCATGGTCATTGCCTCGACCTGATCGTGCGTCACATAGACGATCGTCTTGGCGAGCCGGCGATGCAGCGCCTTGATCTCGGTGCGCATCTCGATCCTGAGCTTGGCATCGAGATTGGACAACGGCTCGTCGAACAAGAAGACATCCGGACTACGCACGATAGCGCGGCCGATCGCCACCCGCTGGCGCTGACCGCCCGACAGCTGCTTGGGACGGCGATCGAGGTATTGCTCGAGGTCAAGCACTCGCGCCACGTCCTTGACGGCTTTCCCGATGCTGGCGCGCGGTTCGCCGCGCACCTTCATGCCATAGCCGATGTTCTCGCCGACCGTCATGTGCGGATAGAGCGCATAATTCTGGAATACCATTGCGCAATTGCGTAAGCCCGGGCGCAACTGCGTCACGTCGCGGTCGCCGATGCGGATCGTTCCGCTGGTAACCGTCTCGAGGCCCGCGATCATCCGCAAGGTCGTCGTCTTTCCGCAACCGGATGGCCCGACAAGCACAACAAACTCCTCGTCGGCCACGTTGAGGTCGAGGCCTTCGATGATGTTGTAGGGCCCGTATGACTTGCTGACGTTCTCGATCTCGACGTGCGCCATGAAAAAGCCTGTTTCCGTCTCTCGCCGACGGCCTTCAAGTCCCGGATGACGCTCGTGCATCATCCGGTAATCTCTACAGCATGTTAGTTCTTGGGCGGCAGCCCCATTGCTGCCCGGTAGGCGGCGAGTTGCTTGGCTCGGCCAAACTCATCGGTCAGCCGGTTCCACTCCTTCGCCATCGCGTCGAGTGCAGCTTGCGGCGTGGTCTGGCCAGCAAGTGCCTTGCCAAGCTCAATCTCCACGACTTCGGTGTAGGAGAAATAGCCGGGCAGACGCATGTCGAGTGCGACGTTCTTGGCATTGATGGAGTCCGACTGCGCGCCCAGATATTCCTTGGCTTCCTGCGGCGAAAAGATCTTGCTCCACAATTGCAAATTGGCGGTGTGCGATTTGCGGTAGGGATTGACGCCACTGCCGCCGGTGATCGCCGCCTGCCCCGACACATCCGGATTGGTCAGCGTCTTGACGAAGTCCCACGCCGCCTGCTGGTTCTTGCCGGCCTTCGGCACGGCAATCTGCCAGCCGCCGAACGCCATGAACGGCCCCGGCAGAACCGACGGGAACTTATCCCACTTCTTGGTCTGCGCGTTCCAGATCTCATCCGAACCGGGCAGCATCGCCGAACCGACCTTGCCGGAGATCTTGGACTGTTTGGGATCCGCCGCGATCACGCCGGTGTCGCCCCAGCCGATCGACTCCGCCACCTGGCCGCCAGCGACGGCCGCATTCACTTCACCGAACGAGAAGTTCAGGGCGTTGGGCGGACCGAGCTTCGACGCGCGGATGTATTCCTCCAGCCCCTTCACCCAACCCGGATTGTTGATCTGCGCATCCATCGTCTCCGGATCGAAGAACATCGCGCCGGGATAGTTTGGATTGTTGGTATAGGCCGCGGCGTGGCTGAAGAAGAACCAGAACTGCTGGCCACCGCGACGGAAGGCTTCCGCCGTCCCCCACAGCCCCTTGTCCGGACGCTGGAAGAACTCCGCGATGTCGAGATACTGCTTCCAGGTCTTCGGCAGCGCGAGGTCGTAGCCGTATTTGGCCTTGAACGCTTCCTTCTCGTTGGGATCGCTGAACAGGTCCATGCGATAAGTGTAAGTGTGGACGTCGCCGTCCATGGACTGCGAATAGATCTTGCCTTCCCACACCATCAGGCGCTCGCGGTAGGCGGGTTCGATATCATCCCAATCCTTGCCGGACTGCATCTCCTTCGGCATCTCGCTGAGATAGGGTACGAAATCCGGCAGCCAGGCCGGCGCGAAACTGACCATATCGAACGCCCCGTCGGACGCCGTCAGCGACGTCACGATCTTCGGATAGAGCTCCGACCACGGAAACTCGACGACGTTGACCTTGCCGCAGGTTTTCTTCGCCCATTCGTCCGCGCCCAGCTTGAGCGCAGACGCGATATAGGGTCCGGTTTGCGAGGCCACCGTCAAGGTGACGCCGGTATAGTCCGGGCTGCAGGCAGCGTTCGCCTGGCTCGCGGCACAGACCGTCGCGAGTGAGGTAGCAAGCATCAGAAATGTCCGTCGCAACATCATATTATCCTCCCTATCCACGTTTTCTTACTTGATAGCTCCGAGCAACAGGCCTGACCGCATCATGCGGCTAAGCAGGCCCGCCATGATCATCATCGGAACGATGGCGACCAGCGCCGCGGCCGAAATCGCCCACCATTCGTCACCGCGCTGGCTGTTCTGTCCCGCCACCAGAATCGGAAGCGTCTGCCATCTGGAATTGGTCAGGAACAGCGCAAACAGAAACTCATTCCAGACGAAGGCCAGCGTGATCATGAAGGTTGCCAGCAATCCGTTCATCGACATTGGCACCACGATGCCGAGGAAGATGCGCCAGCTCGGCACATTGTCCACCATCGCCGCCTCTTCGACCTCAATCGGCACGGCCTCGAAGAAATCCCGCATCAGCCAGACGACGATCGGCAACGAGAAGGCGACGTAGCAAAGTGTCAGGCCGACATAGCTGTCGATGAGCTGGAAGCCCAGCCGGCCGATCTCGGTGTAGAGCAGATACAGCGCAAACGCCGTGACGATCGGGGGAAACATGCGCTGGCTGACGAACCAGAACAGGATGTCCTCGTTGCCGAGGATCGGTCCCGGCAAAGGCAGCCGGTTGGCGACGATCGCAACGGCCAGCGCGATGGGGAACGCGAGAAGGAGTGCCTGCGGCCGAGTGAATCCAAGCGTGTTGTTGAAGAGCAGATAGCCGCCGAGCGCGAGCAGGAAGAAAACAAGGCCTGCGCCGAGCCGGACCTTGAATTCGAAACGCACCAGCGCATAGGCCGCCATCGCACCGATCGCGGTAGCGATGGCCGCCGCCGACAGGCCCACGATGGTCGAGTTCAGGAACGTCCGGAAGAACTCGCCGCGAATCCCCTGAAAGAGATCGATGAGCGGCTGCAAGGTCGGCGTGAAGTCGATGAACGGCAGGTAGGTCGGCCCACCGACGACGCCTGGTGGGGTCTTGAATGCCGTGACGACCACCCAATAGAGTGGAAACACCGTGATCAGGCACCAGATGAGAACGCCGGCGAAAACCAGCCGACGGCGCCAGGGCGACAATCCGGTCAGGCTACGCCCGCTCATCGCCGCTTCTCCAGATGCGGCCGCAGCAGCGCCAGATAGGTCACGCCGATGATCGTGATTGCGATCAGGAAGAGGAAGCTGAGCGCCGACGTATAACCGAGATTGAACTTCTTGAAGCCCTCCTGATAGGCGAACAGCGTCAGCGTCTCGGTATCCACGCCCGGACCGCCGCCGGTCATCACGAACACGGTGTCCATGATCTTGTAGCTTTCGATCAGCCGGATGAAGACCACCGCGGCCGATATCGGCAGCAACATCGGAAACGTGATCCCCCGGAACTGCTGCCAGCCGCTGGCATTCTCGAGCTCGGCCGCCTCGTAGACATCCTCGGGCAGCGTTTGCAGACCGGTCAGCATCATCAGGATGACGAACGGCGTCCACTGCCAGACCTCGACCGCGATGATGCAGGCCAGCGCCCAATGACCGTTCGTGAGGAACGGCAAATTGACCAGACCGAACTTGGCCAAAAGCTGGTTCAGCGGTCCCATGGTCGGATTGAAGATCATGCGCGCCACAAGCGCGACGGCAACCGGCGCGAGCAGCATGGGCAGCAGCAAGGCCACGCGAAACAGCCGCTCGCCAGGCACACGGGCATTCAGCGCCAGCGCCACGGCGAATCCGATCGTGTATTGCAGCCCGACCGCGATGAAGGCGATCAGCGTCGTCGTGAAGATCGCATTCCAGAATCGGGGTTCCTGCAGAAGGGATAGGTAATTGCCGAACCAGACCACCCGGGGCGGGATGGGCGGAATCAGGCGATAGCTGAGGAAGCTTGTCGTGAACGAATAGATCAGCGGAAAGATCGAGATCGCCAGCACGACGAGCACGGCCGGCCAGATGAAGACATGCTTGATCGGATCGTTCCGTATCATGGCGGGGAGTGCTCCCGCAGCAGGGCCTCGATCTCTGTGCGCCGCGGCATCGCGGGTGCAGTGCCGGCTCGCGTCACCGAAATTCCCGCCGTCGCCGAACCAAAGCGCACGGCATCAAGCGGATTGGCTCCGCTTGCGAGCGCCGCCGCGAAACCGCCGACGAATGCATCGCCCGCACCGGTGGTCTCAACCACCTTGCCGGCGGGAAAAGGAGGCACGTGGAGGGATCGATCTCGCGTATGGAAGAGCGCCCCGCGTTCGCCGAGCGTGATCAGCGCCGTCCCCGCCCCCTTTGCGAGCAGGGCATCGCCGGCACGGCGTGCAGCGGCAAGATCGCTCACGGCAACCCCCGTCAACCCTTCGGCCTCGGTCTCATTAGGGACGACATAGTCGCACAGCGCAAACAGGCTCGGGTCAAACTTGATCGCCGGGGCGGGATTGAACACCGTCACGCTGCCCGCGGCGCGCGCGATCTCAAGCCCGCGCCGCGCTGCATCGACCGGCTGCTCGAGCTGTGTTACGAACACCCGGCTAGCACGAATGGCGTCGGCGGCCGCGTCGATATCGGCCGGACTGAGACCGGCAGCAGCACCTGGCACCACGATGATCGCATTGTCGCCCCGCGTCTCATGGACATAGATGAACGCAGCGCCGGTCGGCGCGTCAGCGGTCTTGACAATGCGTGGTCGGATTCCCTCGGCCTCCCACGTCTTGATCGCAAGCTCTCCGAAGGCATCGCTGCCGATCCGGGAGATAAAGGTCACGTCAGCGCCGGCGCGCGCGGCCGCCACGGCCTGGTTCGATCCCTTGCCGCCGGGACCCATGGCGAATCCCGATCCGGCGATGGTCTCGCCGATCGCGGGCATGTTGCCGGCGCGAAACGCCAGATCGACCACGAAGACACCGAGGATGGTGACGCCACTCCTGCTCACGGTCATCTCTCTCCGTCCGGCGCAATGACGCCCTTGCTGAACAGGAAACATCCGTAGAAGCGACGTTCACCGGTGGCGATTACGCAATAGGCCGTCTTTGCCTTTTCATAGAAGGCGTGGCGCTCGACGCCGACGAGCGGCCAAGATCGTCCCTCCGCACGATCGATCGCGGCTTGCACCTCGCGCTGGACCGCAGGCACTTCGTGGGGCTGGCCGACGATCTCCATGCGGATCGCCGCGTCATCGACGAATGTATCCAGCGGCAGCACCGAGAGCATGGCTTCGACGGCCTTGGCGGCACTGACATTGTCGATGCGCAGCAGCCGGCCGAGAACCGTCTGGCGCGCAATGGAATCGGCCGGGAAATTGGTATCGCAGACGACCAGGCGGTCCCCGTGTCCCATCGCGCGCAGGGCATAGAGCACGTCGGCATTGAGCAGTGGATTGATGCCCTTGAGCATATTGCCTCCCTCCTTCTCTTCGAAATCGTCCGAACTCTGATGGCTCGGATCTCCGCTCATATCACCTTCAGATGACTTCCCTAGTCTCCATAGGGAATCCAGATGTTCTTCACCTGCACGGCATGGCGAAGCAGGATCGGCCCCTCGCAGGCGCTCTTGTCGTACCAATCGAGCATCAGCCCGTGATCGACCAAGGTGCGCTTGAGATTGCCTGTCGAGAGCCGTTCCGCCGATGCCGAGGCTTGCTCCGAGCCGAACACCCAGAGTGCGTCGACATCGTCATGCTCGGCAAGGACCTTCACCAGACCCTCGCGGCCGCCGGTAACGATATTGACGACGCCGGCCGGCACGTCCGACGTCTCCAGCACCTGATAGAAATCGGTCGCGGCAAGCGGGTGCCGTTCGCTTGGCACGGCGACGACCCGGTTGCCCATCGCAATCAATGGCGCGATCAAACTGACGAAGCCGAGCAGCGGCGCCTCGTCGGGACAGGCAACACCGACCACGCCGATCGGCTCGTGCATCGCGAGCGCAACGCCGCGCAATGGCGGCGCGTGAACGGTTCCCTCAAACTTGTCGGCCCAGGCGCCATAGCTGAACAGCCGCTCGATACTCGCGTCGACTTCCCCGCGCGCCTTTGCGCCGGCTGCGCCCGTCATGTCGGCGATGCGCTGGGCGAACTCGTCGCGTCGCGAGGACAGGTTCTCGGCAAGGTAATAGAGGATCTGGGCGCGATTATGCGCCGTCGCCCTCGCCCACGGCTCGGCCGCGCGCGCAGCGGCGACGGCATTGCGGATGTCCTTGCGGTTGCCCTCGCCGGCCTCGCCGAGGTGCCGGCCCTTCGGCGTCAGCACGGCACGGGAATAGTTGCCGTCGGGGCGGACCTGCTTGCCACCGACGAACAGCTTAGCCGTCCGATCGAGTGGCGGCAGGTTGAACCCGGCGCCGGCGGTGGACGCGGCGGCCGGCGGCAATGCCTTGGCGCGTGGCTTTCGTCCGCTCCATGCCTTCGGCTTGAGATACTCGTACATGCCCTCACGGCCGCCCTCGCGGCCGAAACCGGACTCGCGATAGCCGCCAAAGCCGACGCTGGCGTCGAACAGATTGGTGGCATTCACCCAGACCACGCCGGCCAGCAGTTTCGGCGCGATATCCAGCGCCAGTCCGATCGTCTCGCTCCACACGCTGGCTGCAAGCCCGTAGCGCGTATTGTTGGCGAGCATCACGGCCTCATCAGGCGTGCGGAAGGTCATTGCCACCAGCACCGGGCCGAAGATTTCCTCGATCGCGACCGTCGAAGACGGATGTACATTCCACAGCAGGGTCGGCGGATAGAAACATCCCTCCGCCGGCATTTCGACAGGCGCCTGATATTTCTCGGCACCTTCCCTCACCCCGGTCTCGACCAGCGCCTTGATCCGCTCGACTTGCACAGGGGCGACCACCGCCCCCATATCGATCGCCTTATCGAGCGGCATGCCGACGCGCAGTGTTTCCATGCGGCGGATCAGGCGCCTGCGGAAGGTATCCGCAATCCCCTCCTGCAGAAGCAGCCGCGAGCCGGCGCAGCAGACCTGGCCCTGGTTGAACCAAATGGCATCGACGACGCCTTCCACGGCACCGTCGATATCGGCATCGTCGAACACGATGAACGGCGATTTGCCTCCGAGCTCCAACGTCAGCGACTTGCCGGAACCGGCGGTCGATTGACGGATCCGTCGCCCGACCTCGGTCGACCCAGTGAAGGCGATCTTGTCTACTCCTGGATGCTCGACAAGCAACGCGCCTGTCGCACCATCGCCTGTAACAACGTTCAACACACCCGGCGGCAGGCCCGCCTCCGCCGCAAGCTCAGCGAACAGCAAGGCCGTCAGCGATGTGAACTCCGCGGGCTTCAGCACCACTGTATTGCCGGCCGCGAGTGCCGGCGCGATCTTCCATGCCAGCATCAGCAGCGGGAAATTCCAAGGAATGATCTGCGCGATCACGCCGATCGGCACCTGATCGGCGAACTCGCGATCCTGCAATTGAGCCCAGCCGGCATGATACAGGAAATGCCGCGCTGCGAGCGGCACGTCGAGATCGCGAGTTTCCCTGATCGGTTTGCCGTTGTCGATCGCTTCTAGCACCGCAAAAAGCCGGGCATGACGCTGCAGCATGCGTGCCAATGCGTAGAGATGGCGTGCGCGGCCGTGCCCGCCGAGCTTCACCCAAAGCGGCTGCGCGGCGCGTGCGGCGCTCACGGCCGCCTCGACGTCGGCCGCCGAGCCTTGGGCAATCCTGGCAAGCGGCTTGCCGGTGGCAGGCTCGATCGTCGTGAGCTGTTTGGCGGCCTCGGGTGCTGCGAACTTGCCACCGATGAAGTGCCCGAACAGCGCATCATGCCGCTTGAGCCAGGCGCGCGCCTCGCCGTCGGCTTCGGGAGCCGGACCGTACTCCATGGTCTCGTAGTAATGCGCGACGCTCATCGTCGGAGTCTCATCCCACGGGGTGGCGGTTGAAGGCCGAGTAGCGGCCGGTGACATGATGCTCGAGCTGGCGCTCGATATCGGCGAGCAGACTGGAGGCGCCGATACGGAACAGATCCGGCTCGAGCCAATCGCGTCCTAACTCCTCCTTCATCAGGAATTGATAGGTCAACACGTCCTTGGCGGTCGATATTCCTCCGGCGGGCTTGAAACCGATCTTGAAGTCGGTGCGCTCCTGGTACACACGGATCATCCGCAGCATTGCGAGCGTCACGGGTAGCGTCGCGTTGACGCCTTCCTTGCCGGTCGATGTCTTGATGAAATCTGCACCCGCCATCATGCAAACCATCGATGCCTTGGCGACGTTGCGCAGCGTCTTGAGATCGCCTGTGGCCAGGATGGTCTTCAAATGCGCATTGCCACAGGCCGCGCGAAAATCCTTGACCTCTGCGTAGAGCGCGCGCCAATCGCCGGTCAGGACGTGCTCGCGGGTGATGACGATGTCGATCTCCTGCGCGCCGTCTCGGACCGATGCGTCGATCTCCTTCAGCTTCAGATCGTGAGGCACGAGACCCGCCGGAAAGCCAGTCGAGACTGCGGCAACCGGAATGTCCGATCCATGAAGTGCCTCGACCGCGGTCGCGACGAAGCGATGATAAACGCAGACCGCGCCGGTGCGCAGCTTACGGCCGGCGAAGCCAAGCGCATCGAGGACGTCGCTCCGCACCGGAGCCTTCGCCTTCGCGCAAAGCCGCTTCACACGTTCCGTGGTATCGTCACCGTTGAGAGTCGTCAGATCAATGCAGGCGATCGCCTTGAGCAGCCACGCCGCCTGTGCGTCGTTCTTGACCGTTCGCCGGCCGGGAAGACTGGCAACGCGCCGCTCGGCCGCGGAAAGATTGATCCTGATCTCGTCGACCCAGTCCATCTCAAGCGCACGGCCGCTGTTTCGCGAGACCGGACGCATGTGCCCATCGCCCCGCGCATGAGGCAACTCCGGCACGGCGGACGGATTCTGTTTCAGGACGCTCTGCGTCATCGAAGCACCGTGCGGTCCTATCGAATCGGCCCGGGCACCAGATAGACTGAATGTGTCGACTGCAACATGTGATCCTCCCAGAACTTACCCGTTGGAGCTTGCTGCCTGTCGACGCTAACCATCGCCAGAGATCGGCCTAATCCCGTCGGGCTCGATGTTATTATTATAACATATTGTCGTTGATAAACTCACAACATTGTAAGATCATTGTCAACCCGATAGGCAGGCTCGGCGAACAATATGGCGGAAGCACCGAACTCACGACCAAGCGAAACGCGCGTCCAGCGCCTGCAAAGGCTGCGGCGCGCCGTCGAGACCAGCGGTGCGCTCCACCTGAAGGACGCCGCCGAGCTTCTCAAGGTTTCCGAAATGACGGTGCGACGTGACCTTGCCGGTCCGGAGGACGCGCTTGCCCTGCTCGGCGGCTATGTCGTGAACGCGGCATCGCCGACCGGAATCAAGTACACGTTCGAACAGGAGATCGACCAGCATACCCAGGACAAGCGTCTCGCCTGCCGGTCCGCTGCCGCCTCGATCCGGGAAGGCGACACGATCTTCATCGACTGCGGAACCACGATGCAGTCGCTGGCGGACTGCCTGCCCGACGATCAGCCGCTCTCGGTGATCTGCTACTCGATGAACGTGGCGTCGATCGTCACGCGGCGGCCCGCAACGCAGGTGATGCTGATGGGCGGGCTTTACCATCGCTCATCGCAATCGTTCTCGTCGGATGACGGTCTGTCCTATCTGCGGCGGCTCGGGATCAACAAGGCCTTCATATCCGCCGGCGGCCTGCACTGGAGCCGCGGCGCCAGCTGCTCCAACTTTCACGAAGTCGCAATCAAGCAGGCCGTCATCGCGTCAGCGATGGAGAGCATCCTGGTGGTCGATGCCAGCAAGCTCGGCAGCCTCAAGCCGGCTTTCTTCTCGGACATATCAGCGTTTTCGCGGATCATTGTCGGCGGCGCCGTACCCTCAGACATACGCAAGCATTTCCGTAGCCCTCCCGTGGAATATGTGACCAGCGCAACCTGACGCGGGCAACGCGACGCCGCGTCAGCGACCACGTTTGCTGGAGACGATGCGCGGACCCGCGTGTGCGAGACCGCGCATCGCAGGCCTGGATCAGTTGCAGGCCGGCTTCGCCTTGTTGCAGGCGTCGGCTAGTTCCGGCGGCGGCTCCTTCTTGAACACCGTCTTGTAGGATTCCAGCACGTTCGACTGCGTCACCGGAAGCGACTGCACACCGATCCAGCCGGGCGTTTCCTGGCCGAGAAGCGCGTTCATCATGGCCATCGCTTCCGCGACGCCCTGATCATAGGGACGCTGCGAGCCGGTCGCCTTTAACGGACCGCCCTTGGCGATCTCGATCGCGGATTGCAGGCCGAGATCGACCGTCGTGACGGGAATGTCGATGCCCTGGGCCCGCATCGAACTCAGCGTATCGAGCGCCGGCTGATCCCAGACCGCGAACAGTCCTTTGATCTCGGGATTTCCGGTGAGGAAGTCGCCTGCGATCTGCGAGACCTTGGGCGGGTCGGTGAAATCGACCTGCTTCATCTTGATGTCCGGCCGGTTCTTCGCCATCCATTCCCGAACGCCCTTGGTGCGCTCGTTGGTGCTGAAATAGTCGACGCCGAAATTAACCAGCCCGATCGTGCCGCCCTGCGCGACGCAGGACGCAAGAATCTGCGCCGCGATCTGACCATTGCCCTGGCTGTCCGCCGACACCATCGCAGCATATTCGTCGGGATGCTTCAGGCCAGTGGGAATGCTGTCCATCAGCACCAGCTTGATGCCGGCCTTGGCGATCTTCTTGTAGGTCGGCGCGGTCGCGGTGAAATCGACTGGGATCGAGATGATGCCGTCCGGATGCTGCTGGATCGTGTTCTCGATATCGGCGATCTGCTTGTCGACCTGATATTCGGCGGACGCAACGCCCGTCACCGTCACGCCGTATTTCTTCAGCGTATCGGTTATGCCCTGGATCTGCAGCTGCGACCAGTCGAGATTGACCGTTTGCATGGATATGCCGACCTTGAAGTGGCGATCCCTGATCTTGGCCGCATCGGCGTCTGAGAGCGCTAGCACCTCCGGTGAAGCGGCCTTTTCGCCGTGGGGCCCCTGACCGACGATCGATTTCGGGCCGAGGGACGCAAGATCGACGCCCTTCACGCAGGTCGCAGGCACTTCCGCGCGAGCCGAGGGAGCGATCGAGACGGCTGCGGCGGCGATGAGCGCGGTCAGCGGCAAGATTTGTCGCAGGATTGGCTTCATTGTTTTCCTCCCGTGTTGGTCGCCGATTGACCGGAGGGCCGGCGACCTTGCCCCTATCAGCGTTTCGTAAAAGCGACGGCGGCAACGATGATCGCGCCCTTGATCACAAGCTGCATCGGCGAGCTGACACCGAGCAGCACGAGGCCGTTGTTGAGCGTGCCGATGATCAGACTGCCGAACAGCGTTCCCATGATGTAGCCGCGTCCGCCGAACAGGCTGCAGCCGCCAAGGATCACGGCGGCAATCACGTCAAGCTCCATGCCCTGGACGACGTCTGGTCGCGCGGCATGGGACCGCGCGGACAGCACCAGCGCTGCAAGACCGGCCAGAACGCCCGTGAGGACAAAGGCCGACGTCGTCACCCATTTGGTGTTGACGCCGGAATAGAGCGCTGCGGTCGGGTTGCCGCCGACGGCGTAGATTCGTCGGCCGAACACGTTGTAGTGCAGCAGCAGGATTCCCGCGATCATGGCCGCCAGCGTCCAGGCGATCGGTACGGGCATCCCTAGGAACGTGCCTTCACCGAAGATCGCAAAATAGGTTTCGTTTGTGATGATCACCGGCTTGGTGTTGGTGACCATCATCGCCAGTCCACGCGCCATGCTGAGCGTGCCGAGCGTCACCAGGAAGGACGGGATCGAGAGCTGCGTGGTCAGGAGGCCGTTGAGAAGCCCCACCAGCGCGCCGGTGCCGAGCCCGGCCACGGCGCCGACGATCCAGCTGTTATTGATGTGGCTCATCGCCAGCGCGGCCGCCATGCCCGAGAGCGCCAGCGTCGATGCAACCGAAAGATCGATCTGGCGCGCGACGATGACGAATGTCATGCCCACCGCGATGATGGACACCAGGGTCGTCTGCCGGCCGATGTTCAGGAAGTTCTCGACCGACAGGAACCAGGGCGACGACAGGCTGAACACGACGAGCAGGATTACGAAGGCGATGTACAACATGTAGGGCCGCTCGCCGCGGAGTAGCTTTTGCAACAGCTTGCGGCGGCGATCCGGTGTTGGCGCCGCGACAACGTTTGATGCGATGAGGTCGGTCATGGTCATGCTGGCAGCTCTACGCCTGTGTCAAATGCGTCCTGACTTGAGGCCTGGAACATTTGGAGCAGATGGTGGAGTTCTTCGGCGTCGTCGATTTCACCGCGCACCAGGGTCCTGGCGACGCGGCCGCTAACGATCACGGAGATGCGGTCGCAGAGCTCGATCAGCTCGACAAGATCGGACGACACGACCAGAACGCCGGTGCCGTCGCTGACGGCATGCCGGATCACACCGTAGATTTCCTCGCGCGCGCCAACGTCGACGCCGACGGTGGGCTCATCGAGCATGAGCACAAGCGGCCTTGGATCATTCCATTTTCCGAACACAACCTTCTGCTGATTGCCGCCGGAAAGTGTCCGGACAAGGCTCGATGCGCCCTGCGCTTTCACCGCAAGCTTGCCGATCGCGGTCTCTGCGCGCCTGTTGGCTGCGCGTTGCTGCATCCAGCCCCACCGCGAGAAATATGGTAGCCGCGACAGGGTGACGTTGCGCTCGATCGAGTGATCCAGCACCAGCCCCTGCACATGGCGATCCTCGGGCACCAGGGCGATGCCCCGACCGATGGCGTCCGCCGGGCTCTTCAGCAACCATCGCTTGCCGTCGATCTCGATCGTCCCGCTCTCGACCGGCCGGAGGCCGAAGATAGTTTCCAGAATCTCGGTGCGTCCACTCCCGATCAACCCGGCGAGCCCGTGTATCTCGCCCCTCAGGACGGACAGGTCGACCGCGCGCAACCGGTCGTTGGAAACGCTCGACAGCGACAGGACAGGCGGCGAATCGAGGGAGCGCGCGGCCCGCCGCTCGGCGCGAGCCGGTGTCGATCTCAATCGCTCCGTCCCGACGATCGCATTCACGAGTCGCTTCATGTCGGTCTCGGCGGTGACGAACGTGCCGACATTGGCACCGTCGCGCAGCACGGTGACACGCTGTGAAATCTCGAAGACTTCGTTCAATCGGTGGGTCACATAGATCACGCCGACCCCGCGGCGCGTCACCTTCCCGATCGCATTGAAGAGGATCCGGACTTCGTCCGACGTCAGCGAGGACGTTGGCTCATCGAGAATGAGCAGCCGCACCTCGCCCATCAGCGCCTTTGCGATCTCCGTCATCTGGCGATAGGCAAAGGGCAGCGATCCCACCGTCGCTCTTGTATCGAGGGGAATACCGAGTTGCGCCAAGAAGGCCCCGGCCTGCGCCATCAGTTCGCGCTTCCTGACAAAACCGAAGCGGGTTCGCGGCTCGCGGCCGAGCATAAGATTGTCGCCGACGCTGAGCGATTCAACGAGGCTCAAATCCTGGTAGACGACGGCAATGCCCGCCTCGCGCGACTTTGCCGGACTGTCAAACGCAACCGGCACGCCCGCGATCTCGATCGCGCCGCTGTCGAAGGCATGAACGCCGCTGAGGATCTTGATCAGCGTGGATTTCCCGGCGCCGTTCTCGCCGAGCAGCGCGTGCACCTCGCCGGCGCGGACCTCGAGGTTTACGGCGCGCAGCGCACGCACACCGCCAAAACTCTTGGTGATGCCGTCGACCATCACAAGCGGTGTCGGCGGCCGGGGCTGTGTTGCAACCGAACCAAACGGCTCCAAATTCTCCTCCCGCTCCACCCCACCGCTGGTACGATGGTGACATTTTGTTATTATTACAACTTAGTGTGTTATAATTCTATCAAACTAGCCAACCTGTCAATGGAGGATGTGTCGCCAGGCCGCCTTGCACGGTGCACGGGACTCGCAACCACCGATACCGACATTCGCAGATCGTGGCCGTCTCAACGATTTCAACGGAATTTCCGACGAAACAGCGGATTCTGGCCGCAGATAAATCAATAGGTTAGAGACGCAGTCAGAATAGACCGCCCCACTGGGACCGACATTTGCTGATGATGGCCATCTGAAGTGGAGAGTTCATTCCGAAGCAACACGGCACGATAATCTTTGCACAATCATCCTTCCGGCGATCCCGACGCTATGCCAGACCGATGTGCAGATGACCAAGTCGGTGATCGACGTCGCCGCCCCGCTCGGGATTGCGGTGCATGACCACATTATCGTCAGCAAGAACGGCCAAGCCAGCCTGAGGGGGCTGAAGCTGGTGTAGCGCAGCAACTCAGCCGCCGAAGCGTGATTCAGGCAGGCCTCGGATGCCGAGATCGTAGATCGCGAACAGGCTGCCGCGCAGCACGCCGTCACCTGGAAAACGCGGCAGCGGTTGCCGCGCCATCGACGTCACGAACAGGATGTCGAGATTCGGACCCCCGAACATCACGCTGGTGATCTTCTTCACCGGCATGTCGATGATGCGGTCGACCGATCCGTCGGGCGCATAGCGCACCAGCCGGCCATCATAGACCAGCGCGGTCCACAGATAGCCCTCGGCATCCACGGTGGAGCCGTCCGCAGCGCCGCCTTTCGAGGTATCCACCTTGGCGAAGGTGCGCCGGTTCGACACCGCGCCGGTCTCCAGATCGTAGTCATAGGCCCAGATCTCGCCGGACCATGTATCCTGAAAATAAAAGATGCGGCCATCCGGACTCCAGCAGGGCCCGTTGGAACAGATGATGTTGGTTTCGAGCTTTGTGACCTTGAGGTCGGTGGACAGGCTGTAGAGGCCGCCGCTGTCGGCTTCCTCGCTGGTGTCCATTGAGCCGGCGATGAAGCGGCCGCGCTTGTCGACCTTGCCGTCATTGAGCCGGTTGGACGACAGATCGGGTTCGGGATCATACACCAGGGTGACGTCGCCGGTCTTGAAATCGAGCAGATGGAAGCCGCGCTGCAGCGACACCACCGCGCCGTCGCCGTCCTTGCGAATCGCCATCGAGCCGATCTTCTGCGGCACGTCCCAGGCCCGCAACTCGCGCCCGTCCGCGGTGGCACGAAACACCCGGCCATCAAATGAGTCGATCCAGTACAGCCGCTGCTGATCGACATCCCAGAGCGGTCCTTCACCCAGCGTGGTTTTCACGTCCACCAGAACTTCGATTCGCATTACGTCCTCCCGTTTTTCCTTGCCTGCGGCCGAGGTCAGAACCCGACGGTATCGCCGCCCTTGAGCCCGAGCATTTGCCGGGCTTCGTCGGGCGTCGCGATCTCGAGACCCAGTCCCTCGACGATCTGGCGCACGCGCGTGACCTGTTCGGCGTTGGTCCTGGCGTAGACGCCGGGACCGATCCACAGACTGTCTTCCAGGCCGACGCGGACATGGCCGCCTTGCGCCGCTGCCGTGGCGGCGATGTTCATCTGATTACGTCCCGCGCCCAGCACGGACCACTGATAGTGATCGCCGAACAGGCGGTCCGCGGTCCGCTTCATATGCGCCACGTCATCCGGATGGGCGCCGATGCCGCCCTGCAATCCGAACACTGTCTGGATGAACAGCGGGCCCTTCACCAGACCCTTGTCGAAGAAGTATTTCAGATTGTAGAGATGCGCGGTGTCGTAGCATTCGAACTCGAACCGCGTGCCGTTGCCCGCACAACTCGCCAGGATGTGCTCGATCTGGCCGAACGTGTTGCGAAAGATGATATCCTTGTTGCCGAGATAGCTGCGCTCCCACTCGTGCTTCAGATCCTTGAAGCGATCGAGCAGGCCGAACAGGCCGAAATTCATCGAGCCGAGATTCAACGAAGCAAGTTCCGGCTTGAAGGTGGCGGCCGGCTGCACCCGCTCCTCGATGGTCATGGTCGGCGCGCCGCCGGTGGTGATGTTGACGACGCAGTCCGCACCGGCCTTTACCGTCGACAGGAATTTTCCGAACGCCTCCGGCGTCTGGTCGGGCGCGCCGGTGAGGGGATCGCGCGCATGAAGATGCACGATCGCAGCGCCGGCCTTGGCTGCGCCGATCGCGGATTCCGCGATCTGCTCCGGCGTGACCGGCAGATAGGGCGACATCGACGGTGTGTGGATCGCACCGGTGACGGCGCATGAAATGATAACTTTGCGGGCTTTGGCCATGGAAACTCCTATTCTCCGATGTCGTGTGAGGCTATGCGTTTGTGAGCGAGCAATGCCATCAGCCACCGGTCGCGCCAGGCCTGGCGTTCCGCAAGCTGGCCACCCGGCAACTGTGGCAGACCAGACAGCGGGTGCGGCCCGCAACATGCTCCATGAATTTTGACGGCAGGATCGCCGAGGTCGAACTGGCGATGATGGCATCGGGCGGCTTGTTTCGGGCGAAGTCGATCGCCGCCTGCGGCGCGGCGGGACCGCGATCCCACAGCCGCACCTGGTGCCCGGCACGGGCGAAGCTGATCGCCCATGAACGGCCAGATCCGATGAGCGCCGTCTTCATAGCGATTCCAGATTGCCGTCGATCGGCAGCGATTGGCCGGACAGGTTGCGTCCGCCGGGCGACAGCAGGAACAGCACCATGGCAGCGACATCCTCCGGATCGGTCATGCGCCGCAACGAGATGCGCGACAGATACTGCGCCTCCATGTCCTCATAGGGCACGCCAACCTGCGCGGCGCGATCGCGGATCACGCCTTCCATGCGCGGCCCCTTGATGATGCCGGGCAGGATCGCGTTGACACGGATATTCGACGGGCCGAGCTCCTTGGCAAGGCTTTGCGTCAATCCAACGACACCCCATTTGGCCGCCGAATAAGGCGTCCGGAAGGCGTAGCCAAAACGTCCGGCCGATGACGACATGCTGACGATGGCGCCGCCACCAGCGGCCTTGAGCATCGGCACGGCGAGACGCGCGCACAGGAACTGGCCGGTCAGACAGATATCGATGGTGCGGCGCCAGTCGGCGGGCGTGATCTCGTCGATGCCGCCGGTCGGTCCGGCGATGCCGGCATTGTTGATCAGCGCGTCGAGACCGCCGAGCGACGTGCCGACCTCGTCGAACAGGCGCGCCACGTCGTCCTCCCGCGACACGTCGCAGCGGCTGGCACCGTGGTCGGGATAAGCCGTGCGAAAGCCGGCCAAAAGTTCATCGGAAATGTCGCAGACATGGACGCGCGCACCATTCGCGATGAGCAGTTCGGCGATCACTCGGCCGATGCCCGATGCGCCCGCCGTGACCAGGACCCGCTGTCCGGGCTCAAGGGCAATGCCCACCATATTGTCGTCCTTTCTCAAGTCGATTTTTCACGCAATGCGATGACCGCGCCGAGCACCACCGCGCCGTAGAGGATCGCACGGGTCGCATAAGGCAGCGTTGTTCCGGACAGCAGCGTCTGCAGCGCCGTGAGCAGAATCACGCCGCCGATCATGCCGAGAAAGCTGCCGCGCCCGCCGGTGATCAGCGCGCCGCCGACCACCACGACGGCAATGGACGGCAGCAGATATTCGTCACCCATGCCGAGACTGCCCTGCCCGGAGAAACCCGACAGCAGGATTCCGACAAGAGCCGAGCACAGCCCGGAGAGAATGTAGACCCAAATCAGGGTCGCCTTGACCGGCACGCCGGAGAGTTCTGCCGGACGCTCGCCGTTGCCGATCGCATAAACGCGGCGACCAAACACGGTGCGGCCCAGCAGCACTGCAGCGCCGGCGACGAAGATGATCAGGAACGGCACAACGGGCGTCACACCGGCGATCCGCCCGGTCATGAACCAGCGTAAGGCAGGGGACGCAAAGCCGTCCGGCGTGCCGCCGGAATAGACCAGCCCGATGCCCTGCAGGATGCCGTTCATCGCCAGTGTCATGACGATCGGTGACAGGCCGAGCGCCACGATCCCCAGTCCGTTGACGAGTCCGATCAACGCGCCGACGCCGAGCACCGCCGGCACCGCATAGATCAACGCGGCGTCCGAGCCCTTCAGCAATCCGGCGCAGAGAATGCCGCATAGGCCGATGGTCCACGGCAGCGACAGATCGAGGCCGCCGGTGAGGATCACGGTGCCCTGGCCGAGCGCGAGGATCGCCAAGAAACAACCGAGCACCATGAGCGAGTCGTAAAACGCCCAGGAGAACACCGCATTGCCGAGCACGAACTGGGTGACGACCAGAACGACGACGAAACAAACATAGGCCGGCAGGCTGGTGCGCAGCACCTCGGCGTGGCGCCGCCAGAACGCCGGCGCCGCGAAAGCCACAGGCGGCGTC
>Ga0193743_1000978_pt1 | contig 21785 bp, 23 predicted proteins | sample L2c2metaG_FD_143038 | JGI IMG/M metagenome (GOLD analysis project Ga0193743, IMG submission 143038) | Soil microbial communities from a riparian zone of the East river system, Colorado, United States - L2c2 | ecosystem: Environmental > Terrestrial > Soil > Riparian zone | place: USA: East River... | reverse complement strand
GGTTGCGGGATTTGCCGTCGTCACTGCGTTCCACGCAGCGCGGCCCTTGCTGATGTGATCGAGGGAAGCGAATACGCGGGCCACCGAGAACGGATCGCTATAGGTGGTGGAGACAGTGGCACCTAGTCCGATGTGGCTGGTCGAGGTAGCGAGCGCGGCCAGCATCGTCAGCGGTTCAAGCCGCAACGTATAGGAGGGGTGGGCGGCGGCGTCAGCATAAAGGTTGTCGCCCATGAAGATCAGGTCGAATTTGCCGCGCTCGGCGATGCGGCCGATCTCCTGGATCGCGGGAAAATCCTGAAAACTGTCCACTGCGCCGGGATAGCGCCAGCCGGCGACATGGCTGCCGGTACCCAGGATGAACAGGCCGAGATGCATCTGTCGCTTCATCGGATCACCTCCAAAACAGGATCTTGCGTTCAAGGAAGCCGATTAGGCCGAAGAAGCTCAGGCTCGCCGCCGATGCAACGAAGATCGCCGACCAGACCTGCACGAAATCAATCTGCATCACGGCCTGGTAGATCACCCAGCCGAGCCCGCCATAGGCGCCGAGCATCTCGGTGATGATCGCGATGATGACACTGCGGACCGTAGAGACGCGCATCCCGGCAAGCAGCAGCGGCGAGGCGGTCGGCAGGCGCAGGCGCCACAGGATGCTGAGCCGGCCCGCGCCGAAGCTGCGCATCAGATCGACCGCGCGGCGATCGACGCGGTCAAGTCCGGCCAGTGTCGACAGGAACACGGTGAAGCTCACCGCCATCGCCACCATGACCATCTTCGAGGCGACGCCGATCCCGAACCAGAGCAGGATCAGCGGCGAATAGCCGACCACGGGCACCGAGTTGACGGCGGTGGCGACCGGCAGGATCACGGCGCGGAGCGGCGGCAGCATGCTGATGGAGACCGCGAAGCCGATACCGATCAGACAGCCGAGCCCATAGCCCACCAGCGCTTCGAACAGCGTATAGGCGGCGGCCTCACCCAGCAGCGCGCGCTTGGACCACACACAGGCCAGGATCTCGCTGACGGCGGGAAGAACGTAGGATGGCAGATGCAGTCCACGTGCGAGCGCCTCCCAGCACAACACCAGCAGGACCGCGCCGAGGACGCCGCGCTGGACGGCAAGTGATGAAGATGGGAGGGCGGCGCTCATTGCTGCGCGCTCCAGAACACCAGCCGCCGCTCGGCCGCGGCAATGACAGCGTAGAAGCCGGTGCCGAGCAGGGCTGCGGCCAGCAGGGCACCCCAGAGCGCGACCACGTTCTCGGTGAACATGGCCTGCAGCAGCAGCACGCCGATGCCGGTGGTGTCGCCGAACCATTCACCGACGATCGCGCCGACGAGGCTAAGCGACGATGCAAGACGCAGCGCGACGAAGATGTGCGGCAGCGCGGTGGGAAGCTGCAGGCGCAACAGCAACTGGCGGTTCGACGCGCCAAAACTCTTCATGAGCGCCACCAGCTTGGGATCGACTGTCTCGAGACCAAGCAGCGTGTTGACCGTGACCGGGAAGAAGGTGAGATAAAACGCGATCACGGCCTTGGCGAGCAGCGTGTTGCCGAACCACAGCACGACCAGTGCGCCAAAAGCGATGACGGGTATAGTCTGCGATACCACGAAGATCGGGAAGATCATCTCGCGGAGCGCCCGTAGGCGGAAGAAGGCGATGCCGATCAGCACGCCGAAGGCGCCGCCTGCCGCAAATCCGATCAACGTTTCGGCGAGCGTCCGCAGAAAGCCGTCGAGATAGGCGCGGGGCGTTGCCGCAATCGCCGCCAGGATCGCGCTCAGTCGCGGCAGGTAATAGGGCTTGATGCCGAGGAAGCGTACAGCTCCTTCCCAGACCAAGGCGGCGATGACGAGCCCAAGCAGCAGGCGCGCCGCCTTCCGTAACCAGTCGGGCAGGACGCTCCACCGCGGGTCTCCGGTCCCGCGCTTGTCGACGGACAACGCGGTCGAACCGGCGCTCACGGCCGCCGATCCGCGACCGGCACGCTTTCGATGAAGCTTGCGTCGTAGGCGCCGGCGAGGTCGAGCGGCTTGGAGATCACGCCGTATTTCAGAAAGAAGTCATGAGCCGTCTTGATGGCATCGGGGTCGATCCAGAACAGGCCGTTTTGCGCCGCCTTGCCCGCCGTCATCAGGCGCTTCACCTCCGTGAGCATGAACTCCTGCTGCGCGCGATCGAGCGTCGGAGCAACGGCCATCACGGTGTCGACGGCTCCTTTCGGATCGGCGAAAGCATCCTTCCAGCCCTTCAGCGAGGCACGCAGGAACGCCTTGACGAGGTCGGGCTTTTCCTTGGCGGTCGTCTCCGAGACGATCAGCGTGTCGCGCGGGAAGGTGATGCCGTAATCCTCGGCGACGAAGGTCTTCAGGCTGTCCTTCGGCATCCGCGACTGGATAGTGTAGAACTCGTTGTAGTAGGTCGCGGTGATGACGTCGACGGTTCCGTCGACGAACGGTGTCACCGACACCTGCTGCGGCTGGATCTTGACTTCGTCGGCCTTGATGCCTTCCTTGGCCAGCATGCCGTTCAGCACGTGGTTGGCGCCGGTGAACCAGGTGGTGACGGTCTTGCCCTTGAAGTCCTCCAGCGTCTTGACTGGTCCGTCCTTGCGGGTGACGAAGATGAAGGGCGTGATCTGGTGCGAGACGCCGATGCAGACGATCGGAAGTCCCTTGTCGCGCGCGGAGAATACGCTGTCGGTGCCGCCCGACAGGCCGAACGTGTCGGCACCGGTCGCCACCAGATTTTCCGCCAGCAGATTGGGGCCGCCGAGATTGATGGTGAGATCGATCCCTTCCGCCTTGTAGTAGCCTTTTGCCACCGCGACGTAGAAGCCGGCGAACTGCGCCTGCGGCAGCCACTTCAGGCGAAGGCTCGCCTTGGTGAGAGGTTCGGCCGCGGCGGGAACGGATGTCGTCGGGAGGCCAGCCGTCAGCGCGACGGCGGCAACGGCGGCGAGGGCATGGCGTCGGCTCAACGTCGGCTTGAACATGATCGGACTCCTGGCGTCGGTATGAGGATCAGTTGCGATAGGACAGATCGGTGCGGTCGAGCTGGCGCATCAGCGCCGGCCATTCGCGCTCGCCGGGAACGAGGATATCGCCCTGCAATTCCCAGAACTGCCGCGCGGCCTTCTCGCAGACCTCGTGCGGCGGCATCACGAGCGCGGCGCCGGCGGCGGCCGCTGCCTGCATCTGCAGCTGGATGCGCGCGGCGCGCTCGAAATAGTACAATAGCATGAAGGCTTCGCCGGGCGTGCGGCCGACGGTCAGGATGCCGTGGTTGCGCATCAGCATCACCTTGTGCGGGCCAAGATCGCGCACCAGCCGCGCCTGTTCGTCAAGATCGATGGCGACGCCTTCATAGTCGTGGAAGGCCTGGCGGTCATAGAAGCGCATCGCGAATTGGCTGAGCGGCAGCAGCCCCTTTTCCTGGCCGGAGACGGCGACGCAGGCGTCCGAATGGGTGTGCAGCACGCAGACGGCGTCGTGGTTCGAGGTATGGATCGCGGCATGGATGACGAAGGCGGCGACATTGACGCTGTGCGAGGTACCGTCGAGCTTGTCGCCATTGGTGTTGATCTTGACGAGGCTCGACGCGGTGATCTCGTCGAACAACAGGCCGAAGGGGTTGATGAGGAACTGGTCTTGGTGCCCCGGCACGCGCGCCGAAATGTGATTGTAGATCATGTCGTCCATGCCGAGCTTGGCGACCATGCGATAACAGGCGGCGAGCGCGACGCGGGCCTCCCATTCGGCTGGATCGATCCGGCGCGCCGCGGCAGAGGACGGCTGGCTCATCGATTTCACGTTCATTTAGCCTTCTCCTGGTCCTGGGCGACGGCGGATTGGAACGACTTCATGCTCTCCTCCTCGATGGCATCGAGCAGCGTGCGCTTGAGGCGGACGAATTCCGGAGCGGTGACGATCTCGGGCCGGCGCGGACGCGGCAGGTCGACCACCTGTTCGAGTTTTACCGAGCCGGGGCGGGCGGTCATGACAAGCACGCGATCGCCGAGGAAGATCGCCTCGTCGACGTCATGGGTGATGAAAAGAATGGTGCGCCGGTATTTTTGCCAGACGTCGAGCAGCCAGCGTTGCATCATCGCTCGGGTGAGGGCGTCGAGCGCGCCGAACGGTTCGTCCAGCAGCATCAGGTCGCGCTCGAACATGAAGGTTCGCATCAGCGCCACGCGCTGACGCATGCCGCCGGACAATTGATGCGGATACTGCTTTTCGAAGCCGGCGAGGCCGAACTCTGGCAGCATCTTGAGCGCCTTGGCGCGCGCCTCCACGCGCGGCACGCCCTCGACCTCGAGCGCGAGGATGGCGTTGTCCACGACATTGCGCCAGGGCAACAGCAGATCCTGTTGCGGCATAAACGAAACGCGACCGAGCAGATCGGCCGCGTGGCAGCTGTTACCTTCGAAGCGCAGGATGCCACCAGCGTCCGGCTCTTCCAGACCCGCTACGATATTGAAAAGCGTGCTCTTGCCGCAGCCACTGGGGCCCACGACCGTGACAAATTCGCCGGGGGCGACGCTCGCTTCGAAGTCCGCCAGCGCCGTTACCGATCCGAAGGTCTTGGTCACCGCGCGTAGTTCGAGCAGTGGCGCGGGTTTAGCGGCAGCCTCCGGCGATCCGGCGGCGATGGGCATCACATTGGTCTGAAGCGCGGCCTGCACGGAGGGACGTCCCTTTGTATAATGACGGTCGTCTCGCGCATACGGAGATGGGACCGATCCGAAATCTCTTAGCAACTCATGTGCCAGAGCCATCTTCGGCAAATTGGGCATGATATTTGCCGGGCCTCGGCCTCTGGTACGGCCGAATCAAGTGTGCCTTTGCGCGAATTGAAGGGCTCTATTGGAAGAGCGCGTTCGAATTTGTATACTTTGCTATAGAGAGGAGAAACATCGTGGTGGGTCAATGTGCACATATCGGAGGCAAAAGTATCAAAGACGGGCACGGTTCCCTTGCCTCGAGCCCCGGCATGACCTTGGCGGAGAGCCTGCGCCAAAACCTCGAAGAGGCGATCGCGGCCGGTCGTTTCGAGCCCGGCAGCCGCCTCGACGAGCAGGAGATCGCACAGCGCTTCGGTGTCTCGCGGACTCCGGTGCGGGAGGCGTTCCGGCTGATGGCCGCCAACAATCTGGTTGAGTTGCGGGGGCGCCAGGGCGCCATCGTGCGCGCGATCAAGGCCGAGGCGCTGATCGAGATGTTCCAGGTCATGGCTGAACTCGAAGGTCTCTGTGCGCGGCTTGCCGCGCGGCGCGTGTCACAGCCATGGGGAGACGAAATTTCAGAGATTCATCAGCGCCTTATGGCTGCAGGCGAGACCGGAAATATCGACCTGTTTTACGACGTCAACCAGCAGTTCCATGAGGCCATCTATGATGCTTCGCGCAATGCCTATGTCGCCGATCAAACGCGAAAACTGCGCAACCAGGTGGCGGCCTATCGCCGCCGGGTGACGCGCATGCCGAACCGGATCGCCGACACGGTTCGCGAGCACGAAGCAATCATGCAGGCGATCCTTGCCCACGATCCGGAGCGGGCCCACAGCACCATGCGCGATCACGTCAATCTGCTTGGCGACAATCTCCTGGACTTCCTCGCCGCCTTCAAGTGAGATCGATGTCTCTTGGTATGCAAATTGCTAGACCTTGTATATCTGATTTGCATCCTGGAGACATCGCGTGGAATTTAAGCTGACAAACAAGACGGCGCTGATCACGGGCGCCTCGAAGGGAATCGGGCTTGCGGTGGCCGAGGTGTTGGCCAGGGAAGGGTGCCATCTGCATCTGGCGGCCCGTAACGGCGAGGCCATGCAGCAGGCCAAGCAAGTGCTCGAAGCCCGCCATGGCGTCAAAGTCACCACCCACGCGCTCGACCTGTCGAGCACGGCAGCGATGGAGAAACTCGCGGCCGAGGTCGGCGACATCGATATCCTGATCAACAATGCCGGCGACATCCCGGCCGGCTCGCTCGAGATCCTCGACGATGCCGCCTGGCGCCGCGGTTTCGATCTCAAGGTGTTCGGCTACATCACCCTGTCGCGTCTTTATTATCCGCGGATGAAAGGAAAGGACGGCGTCATCCTCAACATCATCGGCAATTCGGGCGAAAACTGGGATGCGAGCTATATCGCCGGCAGCACCGGCAATGCGGCGCTGATGTCCTTCACCAAGGCGCTCGGCGGCAGGAGTCTCGATCACGGCGTCCGCGTCGTTGGCGTCAATCCGGGTCCGGTCGCCACCGACCGCATGCTCAAGATCATGAAGCTCAAGGCCACCGATATGCTCGGCGACGAGAGCCGCTGGGAGGAGTTGTTCGACAAATATCCCGGCAAGCGTCCGGCCACCTCGGAAGAAGTCGCCGATCTCGTCGCGTTCCTATCCTCGCCCAAGGCCGGCTACATCACGGGCACGGTGGTGACGATCGACGGCGGCATTGCCGCTCGTGGCTCCGTGATCTAAGGCCGCACGCCGATGTCGAGGCCTGAATCTGCCGCCCTGATCCGCAACCGCTATTTCGATGAGCTTTCGGCAACGCCGGGTCTCTATTGGCTCGGCCAGAACACCAACCACATCGAAAGCCATCCCGCGGTGCGCGAAGCGATGCTGCGCTCGATCGAGGCCGGCGAGTTCAATGCCTATGCGCCGCCGCTGGGCTTTGAGGCGCTGCGCAGCGCGATCGTGACCGATCTCGGCACGCCCGGCGCCGAAGCGTTGGTGACCGAAGGCGGCGTCAATGCGCTGGCGATGATCTGCCGCGCGCGCTGCAAGCCGGGTACCACGCTCGTGACCACCGACCCGACCTGGAAATGGCCGTGCCTGTTCGCGCGTCAGCAAGGCGCGGAGGTAATCGAGATCCCGATCTATGATCCAGCCTGCAATTACCGCCTGACGGCCGATGCGTTGAAGGCCCATGTCGATGAACGCGCGGCGATCATCTATCTCGTGGATCCCAACAATCCGCTCGGCATCCGCTACAGCCGCGAGGAGATTGAAAGTTTTGCGGCAATTGCGCGTGATTGCGGCGCGCTCTTGGTGCACGATTGCACCTATCGCGATTTCGCCGATGGACACACGCCGGCGCTGCATGTGGCACCGGAAGGCGCGGTCGTCTCCATGAGCTTTTCAAAATGGCTCGGCCTCGCAGGTTTGCGCATCGGGGCCCTGGTCGCGGCACCCGGGCTGTTCGATGAATTGGCGCAGACCTCAACCAGCGTGCTTGGCGCGAGCGTCGTTGCCCAGCGCGCCGCGCAGGCCGGGCTCGCCGTCAAGACCGAATGGATGACCAAGGTCCGCGCCATCGACCGTGCGAACAAGATGATGATCCGGGAAGCTATTGCCTCGATCGAGGGTCTTGCACTGCCGATCTTTCCCTCGCACGGCAATTTCCTGGTGCTGGAAACCGCGGCTGCCGGCATCCGCCCGGAAGCGTTGGTCGAATGCTATCGCCGGCAGGGCATCATGATCCGGCAGGGTACTTACCATACGCAACGCTTTGGCGATCGCTTCGTGAAGGTCAGCACCTCGGTTCCCACGAACTGGGTGGAAAAGTTCTGCACGCTGCTGCCCGAGATGGTCGCACAGGCGCGCACGCTGAACGATCTGCCGCCGCAATTCTGAAAGGGTTTTGCCGATGACGATGATCACCACCAGGGATGGCGTGAAGCTCTATGTGGAAGAGGCGGGCGAAGGCACGCCGATCCTCTTCATTCATGAATTCGGCGGGAACCACGCAAGCTGGGAGCCGCAGCTGCGTTTTTTCAGCCGCCGCCATCGCTGCATCAGCTATGCCGCGCGCGGCTATCCGCCGTCGGACGTACCGGAGAAGATCGATTGCTATTCGCAGGCCATCGCCGCGGATGATGCCGTCGCCGTGCTCGACGCTCTCGGAATCGACAAGGCGCATATCGTCGGGCTATCGATGGGCGGTTTCTGCACCGTGCATTTTGGCTTGCGCACACCGCAGCGTGCACTGTCGCTTATGGTCGCCGGCGCCGGCTATGGCTGCGAGAAAGAATACGAAGAATATTTTCGCGGCGTCTCGCTGGAAGTTGCCGACAATTTCGAAAAGCAGGGCGCGCGGGAATTCTCGAAGGTGTACGCGCTCGGCGCGAGCCGGGTGCAGTTCCAGAACAAGGACCCGCGCGGCTGGCAGGAGTTCGCCGATCGCCTCGCCACCCATTCCGATCGCGGAGCGGCCAATACCATGCGCGGTGTACAGGCGCGCCGGCCGTCGTTCTACGATCTCGAGGACGGGCTCAAGCAAATGCAGGTGCCGACGCTGGTGGTGGTTGGTGACGAGGACGATCATTGCCTGCAGCCGGGCATCTTCCTGAAGAAAACGATTCCGGCTTGCGGGCTCTCGGTCTTCCCCAGGACCGGTCACACCCTCAATCTTGAGGAGCCGGCGGCGTTCAATGCGCTATTGGCCGAATTCATCGCCCAGGTCGAAGCCGGCCACTGGCTGCCGCGCGATCCGCGCGCGCTGCCCGGACAGATCATGCGTACCAAATAGTTCGATGGCTCCAGTCTCCCTGATCAATGCCGACCGGCTTTGGGCGCGCTTGATCGCGCTCGCCGAGATCGGCGCGACGCCGGCTTGCGGCGTCAACCGTCAGGCGTTGAGCGACGGCGAGATTGCGGCCTGGCATCGCGTGATCAGCTGGGCGCGGGAAGCGAGGTTGACGGCGGCGACCGATCCGGCGGGCAATCTGTTTCTGACGCTTGCCGGGCGCGATCATGCGGCGCCGCCCATTCTGATCGGCAGTCATCTCGACAGCCAGCCGACCGGCGGAAAGTTCGATGGCGCGGCGGGTGTCATGGCGGCGCTTGAGGCTGCGGTCTCGCTGGAAGAGCGGGGCGAGACGCCGGCGCGCGATGTCATCGTGGTCGCCTGGATGAACGAGGAGGGCTGTCGTTTCGCCCCCGGTATGATGGGCTCGGAAGCGTTCGCGGGCGAGCGAAGCATTTCGGCCATCCGTGCAACGCGCGATGCAAGCGGCATCAGCGTCGGTGAAGCGTTGGACCGGCTCCATGCGGCCTTTCCCGATCTGCCCCACAAGCCGCTTGGCTTTGCTGTCGAGGCCTATCTCGAACTGCACATCGAGCAGGGCCCGTTGCTGGAAGCGGCGGCGTGCACGATCGGTGTCGTCACCGGCATCCAGGGCAAGAAGACCTTTCAGGTGGTGGTCGACGGTGTTGAGGGGCATGCCGGCACCTTGCCTCAGCAGGAAAGGCGCGACGCGCTCGCCGCGTTCGCCCGGATGGCGACCGCACTCCACGCCGAGATCGGCGCGGTCGATGCCGAAATCAAGTTCACCATCGGCCGCGTCATGGTCGAACCGAACGCGCCGTCAGTGGTGCCATCGCGAGTCACCTTCAGCATCGATCTGCGTCATCCGGACAATTCCGTACTCAACCAAGCGGGCGCACGCATCGGGGTGCTCTGCAGCCGGCATGCACCGCCTTGCATGGTCACGGTGACGCCGCTGGTCGATGCACCCTCGAACGAGTTCGATCCGCGCTTGCGCGAGCGGATTGCGCAGACCGCACGCGATCAGGACTTTCCGGCCATGGTCATCCTGTCGGCTGCCGGGCACGACGCGCGCCATTTGGGCAAGGTGTGTCCGGCGGCGATGATCTTCATCCCGTGCCGGAATGGCGCAAGCCATGTGGAGCATGAATGGACCGAACCGGCCCATGCCGCCGCCGGCGCGTCGGTTCTGGCGCAAGTGCTGCATGAGCTTGCGTTCGCCGGGCAGCCCTTCTCAGCAGGGGGCGCGAAGCCGGAATGACAGGATACACCCCGGGCCGTTAGCGAATGTCGGTGGTCGCGGGTCACCGCGATGCCGTCTTCTGCCTATAAGACTCGATCATCGCCGCAGGAACGTCGCTTGGATAGCAAAGCGGTGCCGCGCCGCCCGGTCTGGAGTATGCGCTTCGACCACCGCAAGCCCTGCCGTTCCGCATGATGTCATCAGGGCAGGCGCAGGGCCGTCCTCCGGCATGATATTGATCCCGGCTGGTCTGCACGATGATGGCCGCGATGGCGGCGGCAGTCAGCACAGCCTCAGCCTTGCGCTTGGTTTCCGGCTTCGAGGTTGTGTCTGGCGAGACAGCTTGGGCCGAAGGCGGTGTCGTGACGGGGGCGGGTGCTTGAACTGCGGGAACGAAGGCCACCGGCCTGGCCGAGGCGGGCGGCTCATTTGTGAGGGCAGCGGGCTGATAGGTTACCGGCGCATCCTGATGGCCCAGCGAATAGGCCACGAACGCCGTTATTCCCAATAGAACTGTTACCGCGCCGCCCCTCATGGCGGCATTCAACCGCAAGCCATTAGACCGCGCAAGCTGTGCAAATGGCGTAATACACGCTTAGCGCGCGACCACAAGCCGAACGGCCGCAGCCGGGCATCCCGAGGGCGGGTGGGTCGGTCAGAAGGAATTTGCCAGCGCGATTTCCCGCTTGAGGTCTTCGATCCGTTTGGCGGCTTCCTTGGTCGTGAGGTTCTCGGCAAACAGCTTGGGCTGGTAAGCCTCGATCGACAGCTTCCGCAGGGTGGTGGCCTGGTACTCGTTCATGATGGCATCGGGCAAGCGGTCGTAGGACATTTCACACTCCATTTTCACCTTGGCCTAACTTGTAACTTGCAAATATGTTCTCTTTCCGTTCATGGTAGAGGTCAGCCGGTTGCGAGGCTGCCATGGACAACAAAATCAACGAAATTCGTAGGAAAATCAGCTTCCTACGGTCTGAAATGCTGAATTTCGAGGACAAAATCCGCCGACATATCAGCCGGGATGAGGACTGTTCGGCAGCCTCCCTCCGGCTGATGATGGAAATGCGGGTGCAGATTACCGCCCTCATCAGGGATCGAAACGCCCTCGGCGGCCATGAACGAATGCTCAATGTCGATGAAAGGCTAAAGGCCGACTACCGGGCGGTGAACCCGAAACCGATCAAGGGCGGCTTTGGGCCGTCGTGGATGATCCCGTACCGTTGAGGATACTGAGACTCAGAGCCGAGATCAGGGAGCTGGGTGGAGCAATCCTTCAACTCCGTCGGTCGGGATTGGATTCCGCCACGGCCGAGCTGCTCATCACCCGGAAACGGGCAGAGCTGGAAAATCTGACGAGGGCGAAATCCAGTGCGTGAGCATCGGGTCCGTGGTTCGTGTCACTGGAGGACTTTGGGCAGCACTAGAACGATCTCGATTTCGCGTTTCAATATGCCTGAGGCGACGGTCGCGATGTGCAGGGCAAAGTTGTCTTCAATCTCGGCGGCGGTCTCTTCGTTCTCTGCGTAAACATACAAAAGCGGACCGTCCGTTTCATCAAACCGAATGCCGGCGAACAGACGGTCAAACGTCTTCGCGCCGACGATGAGCGCCATGCGGGCTTGTATTGCCTGGTCCTGGACTAGCGTGATGTTCATGCCGCGAAGATAAAGTCCGACTCGTCAAAAGCAAGGTCTGCAAAATATTTGATCGCAGGTGTTGACGCTTCGCCGACGAGACAAGGATGGTGAGGGCAGCCCAAAGCGAAAGAGTTCAGTCCGGCGAGCGCATGAACGCAAGAAACCGGAAGTGTTATCTGGACTCGATGCCGCCTTTGAAATCCTTCGACTTCAACAACTGAAATATGGTCGCCATTGTATATCTCTCGGCTCTGGGATCATATTTCATGCGCCAGCCGTGGAACACGCTGTTTGCGCCTTCGTCTTCGTAGCCGTGGGTCGCGCCTTTGAACTCGATCACTCGGACGGGCGATTCCGTTCTTTTGCCAAGAGCCTCGCAAGCCTTCACGTCTACAACCGCATCGTCTTGATCGCCGACGAAAATGACGAACGGTGCTGCGAAGACCGACTTTTCCAGGCCCAGGCATGTCGGCGATATGGCAAAGCCACCCGCAAAACGATGCGGATGATTTCGGACCTCATAATCCTCGGCGATCATGATGGTTGTCAAAGCTCCGTTACTGCGTCCAACCACGAACACATCGCTCGGCTTTGCGAGGTTCTTCTCAACTAGGTAATCCATAGCCGAATAGGCGTCTTCTACACGTCGGACGCCCCAATGATAATTTGGCGCGCCGCATGTGGACTGCACGTTGCGGGTTGTGAAGCTATCAAGGATAAGTACGCCGTAACCCTGATCATTCAGCGCTTTCGCCACACGACGAGACCAGCTCCGCACCACGCGATCCGTCGCTCCCGAACAGCCATGGAGAAGAATGACGAATGGCACGGGTTGCTCAACATGCGGCAGTAGCAACTCGGCTTCTAACACACCGTCACGCTGAACTTTGCTGTGTTCTTCGGGCGCTCCGTTCATGAAATTTTTGGTCAGGCCGGATTTGTGGTACTTATTTTCTGGAGACCATATTGTTTCGCTGTTATGGGCGTAATCGCCTTTCCAGGTGATCCTTATTTTTTCAGCGTTGGCTGGATAAAATACCAGACTGAATAGCGCGATCAATAAAAGCCGCATTCCCGCCCCCATAGCGTTCCAGTGAAACGGCGACGACTTTGGCGGACGAGCCATCATCGATCAGTTCTATTAGGCGCGTAATTTGAGCGGGGGTCCACGTTCGGCTGCCGATGCGTACCATGGGGCCAATCTCTTTGATCTGATCGAAGAGGGTACTCACCGAACTCTGGATCTTATTTGAAAAAGCCGCACATTGGCGCACTGCGCTTGCCGGGTTCGAAAATTGACAGTTATAAAATGTACCCAGCCCCGGTGCGCAAAGGTAAGAATACGTGACGCTTGCCGTAAATGAAAATCAGCGGTTCCGGTGCAGAAACAAAATTTTTGTTGCTATCCGGTCACAACTAAGTGGTGCCTCCAAGATGACCGGGGCGAACCGTGCCGGACCTGAATTCTCAGGCGCGAAGTACTGCGCCGCCAGCGAGAGGACATCCTCGGGCACCCCCGCCTTTTTCAAACCCTGGCGAGAGTCCGTAAGATCAATCTGCATGAAGGGGGTGCCAGTCCCTCGCCAAAGCCACTTCCAGCGCTGCCTGGCGTACCTTTGTTAGCTCGCGATGTAGGGGAGGTGCGTCGAAGATCGCGCAGCCACACACCGGCCCGAGCGCCTCGCGCGCGTCGAAGAGGAGATCGAACACAGACCTCGGCGGTTTTCTCGCCGGGGCTTATTCATCTCGTCAAATGCAGGCGAACACGCTAGGTTGTGTATGTTTCGACGCCACAACCGGCGGCGATAGACATCCGGATGTTCATGCCAAGAAATCGAGGGAAGCCAACCTTACACGACATCAGCCGTGCAGAACCGCCCCTCGACGAAAGAAGGAAGGTGGCGGATACGGCATATAACTATGAGGGTTCGCCCATAGTGACCGCCATCCTGGGGACCGCCACGATCGAGATGGAGTTGGAAATTCGTTGCGCCAGCGATTCCCACGGATCGAAGAGGGCTTATTGCAAACCATGATCGGAGAAAACGGGCCTTTCAATACCTTCGATCAGAAAATTATCACCGCGTTTGCGTTTCGCATTTTTGACGACGCGACCAAGGACAACCTCAAAATCATAAAAAACATCCGCAACGTTTTTGCGCATGCAAAGAAGCTGATCGATTTTGACCACGAACTGATTTCGGCCGAGTTTCGAAAGGTCAAAATCCCCGGTTTCCGGAAAAGATTTCATTCGAAGGTGAAGAAGGGCAACTACTACGTTCCGAAGAGGCGTATGTCCTCCTCTGTGTCATCATTTCGACGTTCCTCATTAAGAAGCGGCTTGCCTCTTTGAGCGCGAAAGCCAGACGAGCAGAGCAAAAGCGTCAGGGAAATCCCGTTTCACCGCTCGCCATCGCTCTCGTTAGCTCCGCGGTCGATCATCCGGTCAATGCCCTGTCCCAACTCCCGCTATCATCTCTGCCGGTTCGAAGCGGTTCGGACTCGTTATCGCAGTTTTCATTTGGGCGCGGACTTCTGGCCCTTATCGGCCAGCCTGAAGGCAAGACGGATAAGTAACCGGGCAGGGCGGATCAATGGGCGAGCCGGCCGCCAATGGAAGGAGCCGGGTCGGGTATGGCGGATACTGTGCAGTCGAAGCCACGGGGCCGAATCGGACGATCCCGCTGTACAGCAAATTGTACAACAGAGCGTACAACATGCGGCTCGGGCACCGCGTTTAAGTATTTGTTTTCTCGGTATGTCTCGGAAATTATGTTGTACACTGGCGGAAGGGGTGTCCTGCCAACCCCGTTGAGCCAATTCACCTTTTCAAAATGAACGCTTCCGAAGCTACGGTCTCGGCCACGGTCGAAGATGCATTCGATAGGTGGGTCCTGCGCCGGCCAAGGAAAACAACCCGCATGGGTGGAACGATTGCGAACGGCGTCGCGAAGCTGAGGTCATTGCTTCGATGAGCACTCAATTGGTAGTAGAAGAAAGTCCAAGCCTTGGTCGAGGATGTCGAACAAATCAAGAAAAGCGGAACGGCGCAGGCGCCAGCGGCGACGATGGCTCGCGAAGCAAATCTGTGGAGGCACCACAAAGCGACAGGCCTTATGAGCAGCCGACCTCGCGGTTGATCACGCGGCGAAGGCGTGCCGAACCGCTGCTGTGAGCATCTTTTCCCCGGCCAGCGTCAACCGTGATCCTCTGATGAATCCGATCCTAGCTAACGTCAGGAGCGCGACCGGATCGCAGAAATCGGTCGAAACTCCGTCCGCCAGCATCGCGATTGCGCGTTGCTCATCTGAGTCCAGATCATTCCAGGAAATACCGTCCATCTCGCACCTCGCCCCGTCATTAACCCCCGATGCCATGACAGGTCGGAAAAGTTAAAGATTTACTAAAATTCTACGAAATGAAGCGTTCCTGTTGCGTCATGCGTCCCCGTTTTCACAATCTCAAGGAAACATGGCCATGCGCAAATTTCTCACGTCTTGATTGCTCTGGGGGGCGGTGGCCTGGATTAGCGCGGCGCTCGGAGCAGCCTGGCGGATTGAGCGAATGCATCTTACCAGGCGCGCCGGGCAACCGGCTACCTCGCCGGAATCGGCGTGAACTTGTGTCCGAGTGCCTCCGTTATGGCCGCAAATATTCTTGTCGCAGGTGAGGAGCAGACGCTGTCGCGCGGGTCATTGGCAAGGGTGGGCGATTCCGCGCAATCGCCAGACGCAATGTCGCTGTTGGTCTGCACAGCCACGGTGATGTCGCTGGCGGCATGGTAATAAACCGCAGTGTTGTAGCCCGGCAGCTCGCCGGTATGCCCCACCCAGCCGGGCCGCTGCCCTGTGTGCGAGTGCGAAAGATATGCACATAAGTGAGGTTGGTTACGGGTTCGCATACAAAATCTTCTAACAAGAATCTTCCAAACTCGGCGAGATTCTACAATCCCATACTGGTCCGTCGGGCCCATCCTCCCGGCGTGAGCAAACCCAGGGCCATGATTACGGGAGCAACCGGCCAAATCGGCTCCGCGGTACTTAGGTTGGCCGCCGCAAATCCAAATCTAGACGTGGTTGGAGCGGTTCGGTCGGCTGAGAAAGCGGCGGCGCTTGGCTTAAAATACGCCGAAAGCTTTGCCCAGCGAATCTGCGTGGTTGAGAAGAGAGTCGGATACAGGTCATGCGTTGTCGTCAGTTGCTCGTTCTGTCGTTCGCTATTTCGACCGGGTTCGTTTCTCTTGCTGGCTGCAGTGCTCTGCCCAGATCACCCTATACGGCATCCGATGCTGCGTCCGCGCGGGTGTTGAACGTCAATGAACTGCGCAGATATACCGATGAACCGGCAGCGACGTTCCTCAAGGAACCACCTGTAAGTTTACGTGCCGGTCCTGTCAGCTATCTTGCCTTGTCGGGAGGCGGGGCCGATGGTGCTTATGGCGCCGGTGTGCTGAATGGTTGGACCGCGGCAGGTACGCGCCCAAAGTTTACGGTCGTTTCGGGTGTGAGCACGGGTGGGTTGATTGCGCCATTTGCATTTCTTGGCCCCGCCTACGACGCTACATTGCGGGATGTATACACCAGCGGTATCGCTGAAAGCCTTCTGGATACGCCAAGCATCTTGAACGCGCTTTTCGGATCTGGCCTGTTTGGAAACGCGCGGCTTCGCGAGTTGGTGGCCCGCTATGTCGACCAGAATATGCTCGCGACAATTGCAGAGGAACACGCCAAGGGCAGGGATCTTCTTATCGTGACGACCGATCTCGACACCCAACGCACGGCAGTATGGGACATGGGTCGCATTGCTGAAATCAGGACACCCCAGGCGCTAAGCTTGTTCCGTGATGTCATGGCTGCATCCGCAAGTATCCCGGTGGTTTTCCCACCGATAATGATTGACGCGGAAGCGAACGGAAATCACTTCCAGGAGATGCATGTAGACGGTGGAGTGACGGCGCCGGTGCTGACGTTGCCGGAAGCATTTATTTTACGAAACGGGGCGTTCGTGCGGGGTGCGCGTATAGACATTTACATCTTGATCAACAACAAGGTTGAACGAGATTTCCAACTAGTGCCGAACAGCACCATTGACATCGCTTCGCGGACTTCGGCTTCCGTCACGAAGACGCAAACCCGCTCTATTCTCTATGAGACGTTTGACTTCGCTCGCCGCAACAATTTCGGATTCAATCTGACCTACATCGACAAAGGCTTTCCGTCGTCAGGCTCCTCCGGCTTTGAAACGAATTACATGCGTTCTCTTTATCAGTACGGATACGACAAGGCCAAAACCGGTAAATTTTGGGTCAAGGTGCCGCCATCGGATGACACCTCGTCAGGCGGTTCCCGGTTTAAGAGCTCCGCGATGTAGGAGTGGTCTACGGATCACCAGCGAGCGAAGTTCGGCGGTTGCGACGGAATTGTCTGCCGACACGGAAAGGAAGATCGTCAATGTCGATCAGGGTGAGCGCGTCCGAACTATGACAGCGCGCTCGACTTAAATCGCGGGCGTCCCGATAGGGTCTGGTGTCGTCGTTTAAACTAAAAAAATTTACACTCGGCGAGCTCGGCCTATCTAGCCAGGATCGATCAAGGCATGCAGCATCGGATTCGAGCCGCTTCTCTGGCTTCAGGGCGTTTAAAGCGAGCGGGAAACCTTGCAATGCACTTCGGCGGCCCGATTCAGCATCGTGAAAGGGCAATTTCGTTTGTTAGAACTGCAACGAATAGCGCAAGCCCATCCAAGTCGTCGGCCGAACATCCAAGACGGAGACGTTGGAATGCCGTTCAATCCCGCATTAGAAGGAAGCGAAATGCCCACATTACCCGACCCGATCAGACTTGGAAGCGTCGAGGCATCGAACAGAATATTGATGGCTCCGCTGACACACGCCCGCAACACGCGTGACCACCTACCAACCTCCATTATGGTGGGAGTATTATGTTCAGCGCGTCAGCGCGCCTGATCCTAAGCGAGCCACCGGCGTCAGTCCGCAAGGGGCGGGCACGCCAGGGCCTCGACGATCTCGTCACGGGAAGATCTGGCCGCAAGCCGATCCATCCGCAACATCTCGTCCGACTGATCAGCGAACACGCTACCGAGAATGCGGTCTTCACCTTCGACATCGGGACACCCAGCATTTGGGTGGTGCGTTGAACTAGACTGAAGAAAAGTCGCCCTGGAGATTCGTCATGAGGCTACCACCGATTGCGCCCGCAGCTTTGAGCGAACAACAGCGTCCACTATACGACAGCATGATGGCGGGAGTTAGCGCGAAGTACACGGTATTCAAAACTAGCCGCGATGACGGCGCAATTCTGGGCCCATGGAGTGCGTGGCTGCACGATCCGGAATTGGGTCAAGCGTTCTGGTTCGTCACTAAGACGATGACGAAGGCCAGGCGAATACCTGACAACGCTCGGCAAATTGCAATCCTTGTCGTTGGAGCGCGGTTTGGGGCGGCCTACGAAATCTACGCTCACGAAGCGGTTGCCGTCGAGACGCACAAGATGAGCGGCCAGCGGATCGCAACGCTTGTCTCCGGTAGCCGGCCCAGCGATCTCAGCGACGAGGAGGGGGCTGCCTATGATGTCGCTCATGCTCTCGTGAATGGGGGCATCTTGCCGGAGCCGACCTATCGGTGCGCCCTCGGTCTCTTCGGGCAGGCTGGATTAAACGAGTTGATCTACCTCGTGGGGCACTACTGCTTCGTTTCAGTTACGCTGAACGGATTCGATATTCCGGTCCCAGCATAATAGCAAACAGGGTATAGGCGTCGCGTCGAGTCTTTGGCTACGCGTTCGTTCATTCCTGAGGAGGTGATTGGGAGGCGTATTAATCGATCAAAATGCGGGCACCTAAAGAATTCGATGTTGCAAGCATTCAAGTCCAACAGATGAACCCAGGCCCCCCTTCGGCAGCGAACGACAAACTCCTGATAGAGCACGCCGATGACACGAAGGCCCGCATCGGGTTCGGCCGTGACGGCGCTCAGAATGCGGTCCATGCGCTCACGCCGATCGGCCAGTTCCTCGACGCTAAGTGTGGCTCTCTACCACTTCGGCTGGATCTAAATGCATTCGAAGATGTGGCTCCCAGAGTGAGTGTGCCGTCAGACACCGCAGAACGGCGTTGAGGGCAGCCTCAATCATGGGGCTGCTCCCGCTGCGCGGCGATAGGGCATGTAACGGGGTGTCCAGACCTTGGCGTGGATGCGCTGCTCGACTTGGTCGGTCGAAACATCGGTGACAAGCTCTTCCTTATGCGCCTGGAGCGCCACCGCGAGGGCGACCGTCATGGCGACCTCTCGTAGCGCGCTGACCGGAGGCAGCAAATTGTGCTTCGGGTTGTCGCGGGCAGGGGAGGAACTAGCCAGCGCCTTTGCCGCGGCCATGAACATCCCGTCGCTGACACGGTTGGCGCCAACCGCTAGGGCGCCCAGGCCGACACCCGGGAAGATATAGGAGTTGTTGGTTTGGTCGATCTTGAACCGGGAACCATCGCGCGTAATGGGCGGGAATGGGCTGCCGACGCCAATCAGCGCCCGGCCTTCGGTCCACGTCTCGATATCCGCTGGCGTCGCCTCCTCGCGCGAGGTCGGGTTCGATAGCGGAAAGATAACAGGGCGCTTGTTGCACCCGGCCATCGCGCGGACGATCGGTTCAGAGAAGGCGCCGGCCTGGCCGGAGACGCCAATCAGCACGGTCGGCCGGGCGTTGTGCACGACGTCGAGCAACCCGATCTTGTCGGGGTGGCTCAATTTCCAACCTTCGAGCCCCTGCTTCTTCTGGACAAAGGGGAGCTGGAACGGCGCGAGCCCGGTCATGCCCTCGACCAGCAGTCCGTCGCGGTCGACCATGAAAAAGCGTGACGCCGCCTCGCTCTCCGGCAGTCCGGCATCGCGCATGGCGGCCCGGATCAGGCCGGCGATGCCGCAGCCCGCGGAGCCTGCGCCGAGCACGGCCACGCGCTGTTCGGTGAGCGGCACGCCGGTGACATTGATGGCGGCCAGCAAGGTACCGGTCGCGACCGCTGCAGTACCCTGGACATCGTCGTTGAAGGTGCAGAGCCGGTCGCGATAGCGCTCGAGCAGGCGCGTCGCATTGTTCTTCGCGAAGTCCTCCCACTGCAGCAAGACACGCGGCCAGCGGTTGACCACGGCCGACACAAACGCCTCGATGAAATCGTCATACTCCTGGCCGCGCACCCGCTCGTGGCGCCAGCCGATATAGAGCGGATCGGCCAGGCAGTCGAGATTGTCGGTCCCGACATCGAGCAAGATCGGCAGGGTCGTCGCGGGATGCAGGCCGCCGCAGCCCGTATAGAGCGCGAGCTTGCCGATCGGGATACCCATGCCGCCGGCGCCCTGGTCTCCCAGGCCGAGGATGCGCTCGCCGTCGGTCACGACAATCGCCTCGACCGAGTCGAAGCGCGGCTGCCGAAGGATGCGATCGATCCGGTTCTTGTGCAGGACACTGAGAAACAGCCCGCGCGGCTTGCGAAACAGGCGGCTGAATTGCTGACAGCCCGCGCCGACGGTAGGCGTGTATACGATCGGCAGCAACTCTTCCAGATTTTCGACCAGCAGCGCGTAGAACAGGGTCTCGTTGGTATCCTGCAACTCGCGCAGGAATGCGTAGCGCTCGATGTCGGTCTCGAAACCGCGCAACGCCTGGAGACGGCGCGACACCTGCTCTTCCAGCGTCGTGACATTGGGCGGCAGCAAGCCGTGAAGGTCGAAGGCCTCGCGCTCGCTCTCGGAGAACGCGGTGCCCTTGTTGAGTCGCGGATCGGCCAGCAACTCGTATCCGCTCAGCGCCGTGGCCGCGAAGACTGCAGTCATGTCGGTCATAGCAAGCTCCTTTCAGTGCGGAATGCCGGGCGGGATTGTATCACTACGACGCAAGGGTTCGAAGGGCTAACCCGGCGTCCGCGGATGGCGGCCGGTCCGACCCGCACCCGATTTAAAAATGACGATCCGAGAAGTTGCCAGGAATTCGTCGCCCGGCTCGCCGAATTATCATTGTGGGTCCTCGTTGCTAAGTTCACCGTCGATCATCAAGGTCCTCGCCACCTCATCAACGACCGATCAGACATCCGGTATCCCACCAAATGGGCGGACAACCAAAGAAGGCATCAAAGTTGAGATGGAGCCCGTCCCAGCGCTCAGGAGAGTGCGCGTTCGTCAATCCAGTCGATGTAAAGTCGGCGCTCGGCGAACAGCCATACGCCGTCGATCTCCACTGGGGTGTCGAGGTAACGGAGCGACGCAATCATCATGCGCCGCTTCTTATCGTTGACCGTCAGGGGATGCGCCAGGCAGTAAGTCTCGGCGGTGCCGTGAACTTCTGTCAGTGTGAATATGGTGCTTTGCCCGAGGAAGTGCGTGGTGGTTTCGTATTTGTTCAGTTCGGCGAACACCGGCGCGAGAGCCTCGCGCGAGTGAAATTCCTGAGACGGCGTCGGATCTTTGGCGTTCATATACACCACGAAATAGGCGTCGGCGGTGAAGAGAGACATCTGACCCTTCATGTCGCGACGATCGGCGCAACGCGCGTACGCCTCGATAAGCTCGCGGATCGCGAGGCGATCGGCGGCACCACCGGAAGAGAAGAAAACGTGTTCGCTCATTGAGCTGGTCTCCGTGTTTGAGCCGGAGGAGGCTGAATTCTATTTTTGCGCGCTTCCAAGAGCCCCGGTCGCCAACGCCAGCGTGGCGGCTGCAGCCAAAGCTGTGCTGTAAGCGTCGGTCGACGCGTTTCGCGCTTGCAGAAGTTGGGTTTGAGCAATGTTGACATCCGTGATCGAGTCGACACGGTTGCGGTAGCTGGCGAGCGCACTATCGAACGTCGTTTGTGCAGCCGCGACAAGCGCATTCGAGGCGCTGTAGGCAGATAGGCTCGTACGAAGGGCATTGTCTGCCACGACGAGCTGCCGCACCGCGTCGTTCCGCCGACGCGTGAGCAATGCCGCCGCGCTATCGGCATTATTGCGGGCTTGTTCCAGCAACGCCGATCGAGTGCCGCCGTCATAAATCGGGACGGTCGCGCCGACGAGAACGCTGCTGGAGAAACGGGAAGGATTGATGTTAGCCGTTCCTGACTGTTGGCCAAGCCCCGGTATGGAGCTGACCGAAAGATTTGCAGCATTGTAGGCGGTTGTTCCAGTGAGAAAGACCTTGGGCAGGAATTCAGCGACTGCGGCGTCGACGTCGGCATTTGCGGCCTTTTGCGCAGCATAGGCCGTCAGGATGTCCGGCCGGCGAGCGAGAGCCGTGGAGATGATGCTTTGGATCGAGCCCGTCATGCCCGATGAAAGTCTGCGATTAGCGGCAGTTGCCACATTGA
>Ga0193743_1000977_pt1 | contig 21790 bp, 16 predicted proteins | sample L2c2metaG_FD_143038 | JGI IMG/M metagenome (GOLD analysis project Ga0193743, IMG submission 143038) | Soil microbial communities from a riparian zone of the East river system, Colorado, United States - L2c2 | ecosystem: Environmental > Terrestrial > Soil > Riparian zone | place: USA: East River... | reverse complement strand
GGGAACTCTAAATAGTTGCCGCCGTGGTGCGGTAAAGTGGGAGCGCGATTTTGCGCTTCCAAGCCGTAGGCGTCTTTTCCGCGCCTGTTCAGGCGGCCATCCGGTGACCAAGCAAAAGAATCGATACCCGTTTTGACTTTACTTATCTCCCGTACACTCCCATCCTCGATCCGGAAAAGAACAAGTTCCTTCGCGGTCTCCGACGAGCCGGTCTCAGCAAGAAAGGCTAGTGATTTTCCGTCAGGCGACCACTTCGGCGACGATCCCTGCAGAAGATTGGTTTTGATGGGAGCGGCAGGGCTGGAGCCGTCCGCCGATGCAATCCAGACACGTGCCTGACGATGGCCGACAGCAGAGAGGGGCTCCGTTAAAACAAAAGCAACGCGAGTGCCGTCACGGGAAATATCGACCGCACTCACCTGCGGAATGCCCAATACATCAGCGGGTGCAATCGATGGCGCACCGCTGGCCAGCATGGGGATATACAGCACGGCGGCGATGGCATTTCGAAACAACGTCAGGACTCCCGTCGCAATACTTCGAAAAAGAGCGGCAGGCTGCTCGCGTTTTTCCTGACCATGAAACTGCCCCTTGACAAGATGATTGCAGTATAGAGAATATGTCCTCCTGATGTCGAGACGAGATCGCGACGCACTGTATTGGAGGCTGGGACAGGTTGTATTCCTGGCTGCGACGGCCGCACTCGCCGCGCTGGCGCAGTCAAGTACAAAGCCAATACGGAACGACGGGCCGCTTTCTCTTGCAAGAAAGACCGATGCGATTTTTGCTCCTTATGAGCAGCCCAACTCGCCCGGTTGCGCACTTGGCGTGATTCAGAATGGCAGCTTCCTCTACAAGCGCGGGTATGGCCTAGGGAGTGTCGAATTGCAAACGGCGCTCACTCCCAAGTCAGTTTTTTATATGGGGTCGATCTCCAAACAGTTCACGGCAGCCAGCGCGGTGCTGGCGGCGGAGGAAGGGTATCTGTCACTGGATGATGACCTGCGCAAATGGATTCCGGAGATTCCGTTTTATGGACATACCATCACGCTGCGACAGATGCTCCACCACACGAGTGGATTTCGCGACGAGATCGGCTTGATGTCGTTGGCCGGCCAGCATATCGAAGACATTCATTCGAACGCGGAGGTGCTGGACCTGATCGCTCGCCAGAAGCGGCTGAACTTTATGCCCGGCGAGGCCTATCAATACAGCAATTCGAATTATGTCCTGCTCGCCGAAGTGATTCGCAGAGCAACGGGGAGACCGCTCTCAGTATTCGCCGAAGAGAACATCTTTCAGCCGCTGGGCATGACGCATACGCACTTCTATGACGATCGATCAGTGGTTCTGCCCGGACGGGTCGCTGCTTATGCTCCTCGTGAAAGTGGTGGCTTTCGCGTGGACTGGTCGACCAACTTTGAGAAGGTTGGCGATGGCGGACTGATGAGCAGCGTCGACGACTTGCTGTTGTGGGACCGCAATTTCTATGACAACAAACTCGGCAAGGGGACTCTTGTGCGGGAGTTGCAGACGCGAGGTGTTTTAAACAGCGGTAAGCAAATTGATTATGCTCTCGGTCTTTTCATCACACGCCACCGCGGGCTACCGGTGGTAGAGCATGGCGGCGCTCTGTTTGGATATCGGACGGCGGTCCTGCGTTTTCCTGATCAGCACTTCTCGGTCGTCTGCCTGTGCAATCTGGCATCGGCCAATCCGGAGGCAGAGGCCACGCAGGTAGCCGATCTGTACTTGGAGGGAAAATCTCCTCAATCTCCGGAGCCTGGTTCGAAACCGGCCACGCAAAATGATGATCTTTCAGATGCGCATGGTCCGGTCGTAGCTGATCTTCGAAACTGGGCGGGGCTCTATCGCGATCCAAAGGAACGCACATTCATCATGGTCATTCCGCGAGATGGTGGACTCGAGATACGCAATCCACTGGTGGATCCTGGATCGCCCAACGAAGCCGCACAGATTCTAAAGCAGGAAGGCAACGGCAGGTTTGTGGATCCCCGCGGACCTCAGTACATATTCGAATCTGCCGCCAATGGACGAGCAGATCTGACAATACGTTCCGGCAACGGCTCGGAGCACACACTGACGCGTATCCATGTGGTGGATCCTACGACTGCAGAGTTGATGAGCTATGCCGGCAATTACGTGAGCGAAGAGCTGGCAACGACCTACAGACTCAGCTCCAAGAACGGCAGGTTGTTGATTACCGTAGGTTGGAATCCACCCATCGAAATGCAGCCAGGTATCGCTGAGGAGTTTCGCGGGCGTCTGAACGGCGAGTTTCGAGAACCGATTGCGATTGGTTTTGTGCGCGATCACTCATTGATTGTTGGCTTCGATCTGTTTGCGGGTTCTGCGGATGGCGTACGCGAGATCCGCTTTGTGAAGAGTCATCCATAAGGATGTACCTGATCATCTTTTGAATTGTGAAGGTGGATATATGAGCAAAGATCCGGGCTTAAGTCGGAGCATACTAAGTCTTGCCTGCCTCCTTGTGTTAGCCGCATTGTCATCTGCAGCGTTTGACCATAAGACAAAGCAGACCCAGGAGAAAGATGGCGGCAATACGCCGTCACGCAACGATTCCGTACTTACCGGGATCGATGTTCTCGAACGGCAGCATTTCTCCGTGCTGAAGGACCTAGCTTCCAAACACGGAAACAAATTGCGGCTGGGCATTATGACCAATCACTCCGGTCTGGACATGAACGGACGCCGGACAGTGGATGTGCTTTACGAGGATGCCGCTAGAGATGTTCCAGGTCTTGCGGTGACGGCGCTCTTCAGCCCGGAGCATGGTTTTTACGGCGCAGTAGATACGACCAATATTCCGAGCAGCAGCACGGATACGGTGACGAAGTTACCGATCATGAGCCTCTATGGCGCGACGCAGGAGCAGCGCCATCCTTCTGTCGAGCAACTAAAAGATCTGGATGCGGTAGTCATCGATCTGCAGGATGCAGGTGTCCGTTTCTATACGTATGAGACGGTTATTGGATACTTTCTCGAGACGGCATCGAAGACCCAGACTGATATTATCGTCCTTGACCGCCCTAATCCCGTTGGAGGCGTTGATGTACAAGGCCCTGTTTCTACAGCAGGCCGCGAAAATTACATCAACTATATGCCTATCCCGGTACGACACGGCATGACCATGGGAGAACTGGCAACCTTCTTCAATGCGCAAAAAAATCTGAACGCGCCATTGCATGTTGTACGAATGAGCGGATGGCAGCGCAGCGATTGGTTCGACGAAACCAGCCTGATGTGGACGAATCCTTCGCCGAACCTGCGCAGCATGACGGCGACTACTCTATATCCCGGCCTTGGCGAACTGGAGAGGACAAATATCAGCGTAGGGCGCGGCACCGATACACCCTTTCATTGGATCGGCGCTCCATGGGTTGACGGCAGAAAGCTAGCGGCTTTTCTGAACAACAGGTCCATTCCCGGAGTTCGCTTCCTCGCCATTCATTTCACGCCCACAGGCAAGTATCCCTATAACGGTCAGGTCTGCCAGGGAGTCGAGGTGCTGATCATGAACCGGATCATCCTGAACTCTCCTGAACTTGGAATTGAGGTTGCTTCCGCGCTATGGAAGCTTTATCCGGAGCAATACAAAGTGGATGCGGCAGACCGGCTGCTGCTGAATCAGTCAGTTGTTGACGCGATTAAGTCCGGGTTGGAGCCGCGCCAGATCGCGCAACAGTGGCGAGCAGGCCAGGCGGACTTCTTGAAGGAACGCGCGCGTGCACTGCTGTACTAAATCATTCTTTTTGAGCGGAAGAGGACGTAGCTATGCCTTGCCAGCTTCTCAAGATCGTGTCACTTGCAATGCTCGTGTCAGGGTGCAGTGTAACGCTGCATGGCACAGAAAGCGTATCGCATCCGTTTGCCGGCATCACTTATATCGTGCGGGCGGAAAGATCGCCGCGTCCGTTGACGATGCACATCGTCAAAGTCGATTTGAGGGCGGCGGGAGTTCATTTTGCGGTGACGCCTCCGGGAGGGTCGCTCGAGACTGTACGAAGCACTACGCTCGATTTCCTGAAACGGGAGCATGCGCAGGTAGCGATCAATGCCCACTTTTTTCTCCCATTTCCATCCAACAGCCCGGACGCAAAGTTGATAGGGCTTGCCGTGTCGGACGGACGCGTTTATTCTGCATTCGAGCACCCGGAGCAATCGTTCGCGATTGTGAACGACGCGCCGGCGTTCAACATTGATCCTTCCAACCACGCGACGATCGTCCACGATGACTCTCGCTTTTCGGATGGAAGGCACATCAAAGAAACAGTGAAGTTGTGGAATACGGTCGCTGGATCCGCGCAGATCGTGACCGATGGTGTGAGTACCATCCCTGTCTATAAGGACGTTCAACATGCAAATGGTCTGCTGACCGCTGGCGGACCGAAAACATTTTCCAACAGCAATTCCTGGTACGAAAAACTTCAGGCTCGTACGGCGCTGGGAGTATCCAGCGATGGGCATACCCTGATCCTCTTCACAGTGGACAAGACGGGTGGGAGCCAGGGAATGCGAGAGAGCGAGGTAGCCGAGATGTTGATCCACGATTATGGCGTGTACAACGCGATCAATCTGGACGGTGGGGGATCGACAAGCATGGCCATGGAAGACCCAGCCTCACACGCGGACGCGCTGGTGAACAGGTCGTCGGACAGCGCGAAAGGCCGTTCAGTCGGCAGCAACTTTGCAGTCTTTGCTCGACCGTAGCTGCTCGAGACAAGTACAGGGCAGATACCAGGCTGACAAATATCGGAACCTCGATTCTGTCTTGACTTTTTAATGTGGTATATACAACATATCTACAAGTCCTCTATATCAAGTGATGACGCTGAGATATTCGCTGAAAGGGTGGCCATATGTCGCACTGCAAATCCAAGGCGCTGGGATGCCTCTATGCAAACTTTCTTGCGCTCTTCCTATGTTGCTCGATGGCGAACGCGCAGGTGACGACAGGGGACATCCTCGGCACGATCACAGATTCCAGCGGCGCCGTTATTGCAGGGGCGAAGATCGTCATTACGAACAAGGGCAGTCATGAGACCCATACGCTGACTTCAAATGGGTCGGGCCAGTACATTTTGTCGGCGATGCCCAGCGGCACCTATTCCATGACGGTGACGGTCTCCGGATTCAAATCTGCGGTAGTGGATGCGCTGAAACTGGATGCCGGCAGCCGTTTGCGCCAGGACTTCGCCATGGTGCTCGGGCAGAATAGCGAGTCGGTGCAGGTGACTGGCACACCGCCCGCACTGGAGACCGACAACGCCACTCTGAGTTCTGTGGTGAACGAGCGGCAAGTGCAGGACCTGCCGCTGAACGGCCGCAACTTCATACAGTTGGCGCAATTGGCCGCGGGCGCGAATGAGGGGCCGGCGAATGCCTTGTCGAATGGAACACGCCCGGACGATCGCCGACAGACCTCTTCTGTCTCGGTCTATGCACAATCGGACACCTTGAACAATGAGCTGATCGACGGCATTGACAACAACGAGAAGACCGTAGGCACCCTCGGTGTGCGGCCTTCGATTGAAGCAATCTCGGAGTTTCGTGTCTCGACGAATATGTATCCGGCCGAGGTCGGTAAGACAGCGGGTGCGGTGGTGAACCTGATCACCAAATCCGGAACGAACGACTTCCATGGATCGGTATTTGAGTTTCTACGCAACGATGTGTTCGACGCGAGGAACTTCTTCGCTCGCCAAGGAAGCAAGCCTGAATACCGGCAGAACCAATTCGGAGGCGGCGTAGGCGGACCGATTCAAAAGGACAAGACGTTCTTCTTTGGAGATTATGAAGGGCTGCGGATCATTCAGGGCACAACGTATGTGAGCACGGTGCCGACTCTTTTTGAAGAGCAGAACATTGGGAATTTCTCTGACATCGGCGGCCCGATCCTCACGCCGGGCCAGTTGAATCCGATTGCATTGAATTACTTTGCGCTGTATCCCGCGCCAACATCGTCTGGCACAAGTAATAACTTTACCTACAGTCCGAACCGTACCCAAAATAGCGATACCTTCGATGCGCGGGTGGATCGGTCCTTTTCGGACCGCAACCGGTTCTTTGCCCGCTATAGCTTCAACAACGTATCTACGTACACTCCTGATGCGCTGCCGGTGGTGAACGGTATTTCGCCGGGTGGTTCGGCGGCCTCCTTTCCTGGAAACGGTCATGATAAAACGCAACAGCTTGCGCTGAGCGATACGCACCTCTTTTCATCCAACACCATTCTGGAGCTACTCGCCGGCTATACGCGAATCAATCTGACTTCGCTTCCAGTGAACTACGGAAAGAACCTGGGCAATCAGTTCGGCATCATCAACTCCAACATCGACGCCTTCACGGCCGATCTGCCGACGGTCAGCATTACCGGTTACTCGGGCTTCGGCAATTCCGGCTCGCTCCCACTTACGTGGCTGGACAATATCTTCCAGTACGGTGGTGCGCTGATACATACCCGCGGCAACCATACATTCAAGGTAGGGGCCCAGCTTGTGCGCCGCCAAATCTATAACCAACAGAACGGAGCCGGGTCCGGCAGTTTCAGCTTTAACACCAACCCGACGGAGTATGTGCTGGCGAACTTTCTGCAGGGCACTCCTTATACGGTCTCGCGCAGCGTGCTGCTCACCCCGTTTTACTTTCGTACATGGGAGCCGAGTGTGTATGCGCAGGATGACTGGCGCGTGAAATCGTGGCTAACCCTCAACCTTGGTATCCGCTATGACATCTTCACGCCGATGACGGACGCCAGCGGCTCCATGTCGACCTTTGATCCGGTCACGGCCACCGTGCTCATTGCAGGGCAGAATGGAGTCTCGTCCGCGGCCAACGTGAGTACAGACTATAAATCGGTAGCTCCCCGCGTTGGCTTCTCCGCGAGCCTGGACCGTAATACCGTTCTTCGCGGAGGGTACGGAATCATCTATTACCGCGATAATACCGGTGCCCTGGTGCCATTCCTCAATCCTCCGAACAATACATCCTATGCCCCAAACCCGCTGACGGTGAATTTCTCCACGCCTCTCCCGCTTCCCACTGGCGTTTCCGCGAGCTCGTCGCTCTATGCGATTCAGCCGGATTACAGAAACTCTTCGGTGCAGCAGATGAATCTCAATTTCCAGCGCAATTTCAGCGGAACGGTGGTGACGCTGGGATATGTGGGAGAGCTGACGCGTCATGAGCGCATTGCATACAACCTGAACCTGGCATCTCCTTCGCCACAGCCATTTGCGACACGCCGGCCTTATTATTCAGTTCTGCCAAAAATCACCGGTATTTATGAAATCGCAGCGGAAGGATACACGAATTACAACGGATTTCTGGCAACCGCGGAGCACCGGCTTTCCCACGGTCTTACGGCAAATTTGAACTATACGTGGAGCCACGCGATCGGGGACTTTCAGAGCTATTCGAATGGCGGCACCTTCTACAGTGCGGTCGCTGCGCAGACCGCTACCCTGGAGCGTGGGAACAGCGACCTCGATGTTCGTCATCACATCGCTCTGATGTTGAATTATGCATTGCCATTCGGCCAGAATCTGACCGGCTTTAACGGCGTGCTCGGTAAGGGGTGGCAGTTCAACGCGATCGATGTGTGGGGAACAGGTAGCCCCTTCACGGTCGGGAACTCAAGTCCGTTGAGCAACACCGGTGTGAATACCGATCGTCCGAACCAGATTGCTTCCTACGGTGTGCCGGATCCAACGATTACAAGGTGGTTCAATACGGATGCGTTCGAGCCGCAGGCACTCGGAACGATCGGAACCGAGCGACGCAACGCGCTCTACGGGCCTACATACCGGCACTTTGACTGCTCAGTGGGTAAGGACTTCCCGATTCGTGAACGTCTGGCGTTGCACGCACGTGCAGAAGCATTCAACCTGACCAATACTCCGAACTTTAACCAGCCCGCGGCAACGTTCGGCACTTCATCCTTCGGCACTATCAGCAGCGTACGACCGGGCAGCACCCCGCGAGATTTCCAGTTCGCGTTGCGATTGTCGTTTTAGCCTGATTCCGGTGGAGGCTGCAGCCTCCGCCGGGACTGCTCTCGGTCGTTCCGGATTCTTCAGCAGAATCGCGACGGCTTAATGGCCCGGTTTTGAGCCGATGGAAGAGGCAGCGAAATGAAAAGTGAACTCTTTGCAAGAATGCGTATCACTGTTATTGCTCGCATGGCACTCCTGCTCGCGGTCTGGACAACGTCTCTCTGCGCATTTGCGCAGGTAAAGACCGGATTGGACGTCCTAATCGATGAAAATTTTCAGCCGCTGGCAGGTAAGCGCGTTGGACTGGCTACCAACGAAAGTGGAATTACCCGGGATGGCCGTCGCAATATTGATATCTTCCTCAACGCTAAAAATATCAAACTGACGACGCTGTTTTCTATGGAGCACGGTATTGACGGTACGCGCGAAGATACGCACATCGAAAACAGCACCTATAAGGATACGGGCATTCCGATCTACAGCCTGTACAACGGTGATCTGCGGAAGCCGACGCCGGACATGCTGAAAGATATTGATGTTCTGGTTTACGACAAGCAGGATAATGGCGCGCGCTTCTATACGACCGTCACTTCCATGGCGTACTTGATGGAGGCTGCCGCGGCGCAGCACATTCCTGTATACATTTTGGATCGTCCAAACGGAATCAATGGCGTTGATGTTGCTGGTCCGCCTATCGATACGAAATATGTGTCGTTTGTGACGTACATGCCTGGCTTTCCGATGCGTCATGGCATGACCATGGGCGAGATGGCTCGCTATTTCAACGCAGAGAAGAAGCTGGGGGCTGATCTGCACGTGATCAAGATGCAAGGATGGAAGCGTTCAATGTGGTTTGACGAGACAGGGCTGCAATGGGTCAATCCTTCGCCCAATATCAGGAACCTTACGGAGGCGACCCTCTACCCCGGAGCCGTGCTGTTGGAAGGAAAATATGTTTCCGTAGGTCGCGGGACGGACACGCCGTTTGAGACTGTGGGAGCGCCATGGTTTCGCGCTCAGGAAGTCGCGAATTATTTAAACCACCGCAACATACCCGGAGTCCGATTCGTTCCCCGGCACTTTCGGCCCACGGCAGCTATTTACAAAGGTGAGGATTGTCAGGGGTTGGACATTGTGGTGGTTGACCGCAAGAGCTTTGACCCTGTCTTGATGGGAATGGAATTGCTCGCCGCCACGATGAAATTCCACCCCGGCAAAGTAGAACCGACGATGCGTCTGCTGGGCAGCGATGAGGTGTTGGCGAAACTGCAGGCGGGCGAGACCGGCCGGGAGATTCTGCAGCAGTATCGCCCGCAGCTGGAACACTTTCGCAAGATTCGTGCGAAATACCTCCTGTACAAGTAAACTTGGCCGACAGTTCAGAGGGGAGAGAGGTAATGAACCGGCGATCCTTTGCGCAATATGTTGGCGGTGCCGCGATGATATCGGCCATGACGGGAGCGCGCTCCTCCTGCGCGGCAACACCGAAGCAGAGGATCTCTCTCTTCCGTCTGGAATATCTATATCTGACCCACGAGCGTCAGCGGATTGCAGTTCATGATTTTCTTGCGTCACAGGCTGCACTGCTGAGGAGATATGCGAGCGAACTCGGCATGTTTACCGCCATCACGGGTCCCCGTGTTCCTGCGACGCTGATTCTCTCCGGTTTCACCAGCTTTGACGACATGGAGACCTCGGATGCGATGATCCGGCGCGACGCGGGATTCCGTCATGCGCTTGAAGCAATGGAGAAGGCCGCCGGACAACCATACGACCGGACGACAATGCTCTTGCGGCCTGCCGCGCTGCCATCCGAGCTATCGCATAGCATCGCGGTTTCGCAAGAGCTGCGTCTCTTCGAGTTGCGAATCTACCACTCTCCGAGCGAGCCGCAGCTTCAGTCACTGCATGAGCAACTGGCGAGGCCGCGCTGCGGAATCTTTGCGCGTGCGGGCATTCAACCCCTGCTGCAAGCTGATGCTGTTGCCGGTCCCAGCCTGCCCAATTTGGCATATCTGATACCGTTTGCGGGTTTGGCGGAACGGGATAAGGCCTGGACTATGGCTGCTGCCGATACGAAATGGAATGCAGCCCATGAGTCCGCAGAGCCGCGGAATCAGGTTGTGACAGATATCTCTCTGCTGCGGCCGACTTCGTTTTCGCCGATGCAATAAGGACCGCGCTCAGATCCACGGAGCAGGTTTGGGGGTACCAACATCGGAAGGGAACTGCAGACGTTGCGTTCGCTGGCTCGAATCCGACATGAGCGCTACTGCGTGACGAAAGCCCGAAAGGCATCCGCGCATTGTGGCCAGGCTGCTGTAGTAATCGTCGTACCGGAAGAATCCTGTCTGTCCGCGCCACATAGGATAGAAATCACAGGCGTGCATCCATTTTTCGTACACCGGCTCGATGTCGACGTACGTATCCGGCTGGTAGTTCGCCGCATCCTCCCAGTTATCAGCATAATAGAGCCTGCTCACTGCGTGTTCCGGAAGGCTTCGCTTCAACGCAACCAGTGCCGCAAAAAAAATCGCATCATGCACGATGAGATGGCAGTTCTGGTGATCTTTGTGCCAGCTTCCATTCCAGTGCGTCACGATGACCTCTGGCTTATACTCGCGAATCACATCGCATACCCGCAGAGAGATCTCTTCGTTGAATGGGATCTGAGCATCCGGGTATTCGAAGAGGATCGATTGAGCGCCCAGAAGATGAGCCGCCTTGTCCGTGGCTGTGCGTTGCAGTTGCTTATATTCATCGACAGGGATATCTCTCGGCGCACCCTTTTCCCCTACAGAAAGGCTCAGGAAAACTCCGGAACCTCCATGCGCTACCTGTTGGGCTACTGTCGCGCCCATGGTGAACAATCCATCGCCGGGATGTGCCGCAATTGCCATCACTGTGCCAGGCATCGAGCCCTCCGGACATGAAGTTCAGGGTACATCACGGGTCGGAACGGTCCAGTGACCTCGCAATTTGGCGACTTTTGTTCTACTTGTGATAGATATAGACTTCAATACATCATAACCTCATAATGTACAATTGCCGAGGAAATATGTCGGGGAAAGCTGGCTTCTCATATTGAGCGAACCCCATTTGGACAGCGAACGGCATTCGGCGAGGAGTGGTGATGCGTAAACAGCCCTTTTGGGGATCTCGGGTTCCAGCTTTTGCTCTGTTTTTGTTTCTTTGCGTTCCAGCCCAAATCGTTGCAATTCATGCGGCGGGGCAGGGTTTTGCTCATCCCGTCAAAAAGCTGACGAAGGCGACGGCGAACCAGGACCAACGTTTCGCGAATGCATTTGCAGAAGTCAACAAGTGGGTGGACCAGAAGGCATTTCCCGGCGCTGTGCTTGCGGTGGGACAGCACGGCAAGATCGTCGCGTTGAAGGCTTTCGGAAAGATGGATTCGACGGCTTCCGCGCCCCCCATGCCGGTCGATGCAGACTTCGATCTTGCATCGCTGACAAAGGTGACGGGGACAACCACGGCCGCGGAGATACTCTACGACCGCAAGAAGTTGGACCTCGATGCACCGGTGACAAGGTACGTCCCTGAATTTGCCGGCACGCCTGGTCATGACAAGGTTCTGGTCCGCAACCTGTTGACGCACAGCTCGGGTCTAAACTCGCGCGAGGCCTTGTGGAAGCAGGCGAAGGACCGCCAGGGCATTATGAACCTGCTCTACACGATGCCCCTCGATTGGGAACCGGGCACCAAGTTTCAATATCGCGACTACAACATGATTCTGATGGGAGAGATTGTCGATCGCATCTCCGGTTTGCCACTCGACCAGTTTGACAAGAAGAATGACTTCAAACCATTGGGCATGAAGCATACTGGCTACAACCCATCGCCAAAGCTGCTGAAACGTATCCCTCCCACCGAGCAGGACAACGTCCTGCGACATGAACTGGTGCACGGCTTGGTGCATGACGAGAACGCGTACGTGATGGGTGGCGTAAGCGGCCATGCTGGCCTCTTTTCCACAGCTTCCGATCTCTCCAGGCTCGCGCAGATGTATCTGAACGGCGGCACATATGGTGGCAAGCGGATCATCAGTAGGCCGACCATCGAACTGTTTATGAAGCGGCAGATGCTTCCATCTACCAGTTCTCGGGCGCTCGGCTGGGACACTGCGGTGAAAGGCTCCTTTGCAGGGGATCTAGCCTCTCCATCCGCGATCATTCACACCGGCTTCACCGGCACGTCGATCTACATCGATCCGGATCGCGATGCCTTCATCATTCTGCTGACGAATCACGTCAATCCAACGCGCAAGAACACGCTGATCAACCAAGCGCGGCCGGCGATCCACACCGCGATACTTGCCACCCTCGACCAGGAGCATTGATGGCAGCCATATTACATCGTGTGCTCACCTGCGTTGTACTGACGGTGGCATTTGTGATGGGACACGCGCAGACGCCCCGTCCGACTTACGAGGTGTTGCGCGCGAATCATCCGGTGCTAGTGGATGGCAAATGGGATGAAGGAGTGTGGGCAGCTGTTCCTACGATCGGGCCATTCATCAACACAAGCGACGGCTCGTCAACTTCTATCCGCACCGAGGCAAAGATTCTGTACGACGACAAGTTCATCTATTTTGCGTTTCGCAACACGGATACGAATATCTGGGCGACGATGACAAAGCACGATGCGCATCTGTGGGAAGAAGAGGTGGATGAGGTCTTCGTTCAGGCTGATCCCGGAAGTACGAACTACATCGAACTGGAAGTGAATCCGCTGGATGCCATGTTCGATGCCTATCTACTGGATGTCCGCAAGCCGCTGCATTATGAGAGCTGGAATAGCGAGAAGCTGAGGTGGGCGGTTCAAGTGAAAGGTACTGTTGATGGCAAGCTTGGGGACAAAGAATGGACCAGCGAGATTGCATTGCCGCTGGAGGATGTGGTGACCGCACCCCATACACCGCCGCTGCCGGGCGATCACTGGCGTGTCAATCTGTACCGCATTGAGCGGTTGCCAATTGACGCCAAACTGGCATGGTCGCCGACCTTCAAGGATTTCCATGTGCCCGCCCGATTTGGCGAGATAGTCTTTGCGGATCGGAGAACTCCCTGAGATGACACCGCGCAACTTCACGAAGCTCATATCGGCATGCGGTGTGGTGGCTTGGGTGCTGGCTGTAGCCGCTCTTCCGGCACAAACGCTCGAAGTGGATCCTCATCTTGCAAAGCTGATCGATGCGATTCGCGGAGAGGTCAACGGTGGAGAGGCGCTGGACTTTGTGGTTCGGCAGCATACAACGGATCGTTGGGCGAACTTTGCCAAGTTCCAGGAGACCGCCAGTTATCTCGAAGGCGCGATGCGTGCAGCCGGTCTGCAACATGTTGAACTGGGATCTTCGCCTGCCGACGGAGTGACGCGATACGGCTACTGGACCATGCCACTGGCATGGGATGTGAAGCAGGCCAAGCTCGAAGTTGTAGCGCCTGCAGTTCCTCCGGAGATGCGCGTCCTGGCGGACTACAGCCAGGAGCCGGCGTCACTGGTAATGTGGAGCGGGTCTACGCCACCCGGTGGCGTGACCGCGGAAGTAATTGAGTTAAAACCTGCATCCCTGAAGCGGTTGGATCAGCTCGACGTGAAGGGCAAGATGGTGCTGACCGAACCGCCTCTCGCCTTGGGAGAGCGCGGTGCGCTCAAAGCGGCTCTTTACAAGAAAGGTGCCGCCGGAATGCTGACCTATGCCACCGAAAATCCGGATCTCCTCAACAGTCACTACTGGATGAACGCCTGGGGTGACAACGGCTGGGGTTTTACGAAAGGCAGCAGTCCGCTTGTCGGCTTTTCGATCACGCCCCGCCAGGGAGCGTATCTCAGCAATCTGCTTGCGCAGGGAAGCAGTGTACGTATTCACGCCACCGCGGAAACCCATTACTACTCTGGCTTTTATCCGTATGTCACCGGCGTGATTCAAGGCAGCGGTGACGGGGAAGAGGTTCTGGAGCTCGGGCATGCATTTGAGCTGGGCGCTCAGGACAATTCAACCGGAGCTGCAAGCATGCTGGAGGCGGTCGCCACGCTTGAGCGGCTCATCGACATCGGAAAACTTCCGCGCCCCAAGCGCAGCATACGGATCGTCATCATGGCGGAGGACTATGGTTCTTCGGCGTACGTCGCAACCCACATGGACCGGATGAAGCGAACCATCGGCGCCATCTGTCTCGATACTGCGGCGGGACACTACGACCAGACTGACGGCTTTACCTTTGACTTGAATCCGGATGTGAGCCGCTCGTACCAGGACGCGCTGATCATGCGGGTGGCGGATGCGTACTATGCCGGTATCCCGCATCGCTTCCCTCGTTGGGCTCCCTATCGGGCGAGGACCGATTCCTATCTGAGCGACCCGCTGATTGGTGTACCCACGATTGCTCCGGTAGGTTCTCCTGGAGCGGTCGATGTTCATCACAACAGCGCTGACACGCTGGACAAAGTGGGTCGGCGCTCGGTGCGTGATTTGGGCGCGGTCATCGCCGGTTTCTTATATTCTCTCGCCTCCGCCGGCGACGAAGACATCCTGTGGCTGGCTCAGATGACACTGGATCGCAGCTATGAGAATGCCATTCGTGCGAACGCGCCGTCTCTGGCCCGCATTGGGTCTACGGAAAAGATCGGTGACCTGGGGATGGATCTTTCTGCGGGCGCTGCCAAAGTGGCTTACAACGCGGACCGCGACCGCGCAGCACTTCTTTCCTTAGTCACTCTGGCGTCTCCGGAGAAGCGCGGCCAGACCCAGGTGGAGCTCAATCGCCAAGCGGACGCTATACAGCGGTTTGCAGATGAACAGCGAAGCCGTTTGCAGTATGCCGCCGACCAGCGTGCACGCGAACTAGGCGCCAGCGTGCCCGTGCACCCGGTTGCGCCGCCGCAGGATCCCTCTCTGTCCGAAGCTGCCAAGATAATTGTGAGGCGAAAGGAGTTCGGGCCGGTTACGCTTGATGATCTGCCCTTCGATCAGCGCGAAGGCTATCCAGGATTCGGCGATAAACCCTCCCCGCTCGTCCTGCTGAACTGGTGCGATGGCAAGCGGACGCTGGCGGATGTGATCCGTCTGACACAGTTAGAGAATGGCCCGATGAAATTTGATTTCATCGGCTATTTCAAATTGTTGGCAAGACACGGTTACGTGGATTTGCTTCCTGCAAAGCCCTGATGAGGCAACCATGAAACTCAAACAGGCACATATAGTCAGCCTTGCAGTTTTCTCTTGCTGCTTCCTTGGTTTCGGACGCCAGCTACCCTCGAAGCCCACACCGGAGCAGGTGGGTCTGCCTCAGAATCCATCTCCGATGGTGGAACACGCACGCTCGCATCTGCGTCTTCCAAAACTGGAGCCGCCTGGCCGACGGGCAGAGTTATCACTCGGCACCTTGTTCGTGCCCACGAAGTTGAAGCTGAAATCCCCCACGCCGGTGCTTTTCTTCTTCCACGCCCCGGAATATGTACCAGAGCTAGCCGGGCAACGCAACAAAATGGTCGTTGTCAGCATTCAAATCGGCGCCGGCTCGTCCGTCTATGCCAGACCATTCACGGATCTTCAATATTTCGGCACGTTGTTGCGGGAAGCAGAGGCAGCAGCAGGCGTGCCATTGCGCCCGATCACGCTGGGTGGCTGGAGCGCAGGCTGCGGAGCGATCCGGCAGATCATGAGCACGCCCGAATACTACGATCTCGTTGCGAACACGATCATGATCGACGGTATCCACACTGGATACGTGAATGGAAAACCGGGGCCGCTGGAGTCCGAGATAGAGCCCGGCCCCCTTCAGATATTCGTCAGGCTGGCACGGGATGCAATGGCGGGCAAGCGCCAGGTCCTGATCACGCATACCGAGATCTTTCCTGGTACCTTTGCCAGCACAACAGAGACGTCCGATTACATCCTGAATCAGATAGGGCTCCGGTCAAAGGCGATCCTGAAGTGGGGTCCCATGGGCACACAGGAATTGAGCGAGGCGCGGTCGGGGAAGTTTATCGAGGTGGGCTTTGCCGGCAATTCTGCTCCCGATCACGTAGATCAACTGCAATCGCTGCCGGAATATTTGCGATGGTTCAAGTAGCCCGTCACCCATGAAGTTAGCCTTCCAAGGCCTGAAATCTGGGAATTATTGTGTCTACAACAAACTTCCGCAATATAATCGCTCGGCTTTTCTTGGAGAGCGCTTGTTCACTCAAATCCAAAGAAACCGAGTCTTGACAACCATGGATGCTTTAAAAGATCATGTCCTCATGTCGTCAGCTTCTCTAAATAAGGATCTCCCGATTCCGCTCTATTACCAGCTCAAGATGGCATTGATGAAATCCATTGAATCCGGGGAGTTACAGGTGGGGGAACAGCTTCCTAATGAGCTGCAGCTCGCCGAGCAATGCGGTATCAGCAAAATCACGGTGCGACAGGCGCTTCAGGGGTTGGCGGAGTTGGGCTACGTCCGCCGGGAGCATGGTCGTGGAACATTTGTCTGCAAGCTAAAGGTAGACCAAGGACCGCGCGAGCTCACCAGTTTCAGCGAAGAGATGCGGCGCCATCGTGTATCGCCAAGCTCCCGCGTGCTGATGAGTGCTGTTCGGGAAGCAGACGCGCTAATTGCCGAAGCTCTTGCCATATCTCTCAAGAAGCCGATTTTTGTGCTGAAGCGTCTGCGTATGGCAGATGGAGAGCCCATGGGTGTGCAAACGGCGCACATTCCTCTTGATATGGTTCCCGGCTTGGAAACAGAGAATCTAGAAAACCTCTCGCTTTACCAGATTCTCCAGTCGCGCTATAACCTGCATCCGGCCCGCGCCCGGGAGACCTACTTTGCAATACGGGCGAAAGCGGCTTTGGCCAAGTTGCTAGGTGTGGCCTCCGGCTCGGCTGTTTTCGATGTCGAGCGTGTGACGTTTCTCCCAAGCGGAAAGCCGTTTGAATTTGTCCAGAGCACGATGCGGGGCGATCGCTACAGCGTCATTCTTGAGCTAGCGGCAAATCGCGCCCCACAGGCTGTGCGTCAAGATAGAACGCACTGAAGACTGGGGTTGTCGTATTTCCATGAAACAAGTATTGGCGGTCGACCTTGGTGGCACTAAAACAGCAATCGGGCTTGTTGATGAAGCTGGGAATATTGTCGAGAAACAGAGACTTCCGGCGGCCTCGGACTTTCGCGCCACAGTTGAACAAATCCTAGTGCCGAACAGATCGACGATTGCTGCTGTTGGCGTAATCGTGCCGGGCATCTATGAGCCTTCCACCGGAAACGCCTGGGCTCCCAACTTGTGGAACGATGATTTTCACCCTCTGCGTACCGCGCTGAAGGAAAAGATAACAGTGCCTGTTGCGATTGGCAGCGACCGCACGGGTAGCGTTCTCGCGGAGCAATGGCGTGGCGTTGCACAAGGACTGCAAGATGTTCTGTTCGCGGCCATTGGGACCGGCATCGGCATCGGTATTCTTTCCCGGGGTAAGCCGCTCGAAGGTGCGCACGGCATAGCGGGGGCGGCGGGCTGGATGGTAGTTGGCGGCCCTTGGAAGTCGGAATACCTGACCTGCGGCGGCTGGGAAACAGAAGCTGCGGGACCTGCGGTGGCCCGCAGGTGCGGAATGAAGTCTGCAGAAGCCGTTGTCATCGCTGCTCATGCCGGCGACCCGAAAGCACGGGATGCGTTGAACAAAACAGCGGACTACCTGGCGCTTGGGGTCGCCGGATTGATCGCCATGTTCGATCCGGAGATGGTCGTTTTTGGAGGCGGGTTGATGCAGGCAAGCGATTTGATGCTGGACCGCATTCGCTCTCAGGCACTCTGCTGGACGCAACCTGTCGCAGCGCGTCGCGTGCGTATCGAGAAGTCAGCCCTAGAAGAGGATGCAGGGCTGCTTGGCGCGGCCCGGCTCGCCTGGCTTGAAACTGGCTGCTGCTTTTGATTGCCGCAGGTTGCGCATAACCAATTGCTTTTCCATAGGAGGAAGTTCCATGTCAGCCCACGAGTATCACAGGCAGATCAGCGCAGTCCTGTCCACCATCAACGATGGCCAGAAGGCTAAACTCCACGAGGCGGGTGAGCTTCTTGCGTCGACCATTGCCGCAGGAAACCGCGTGTATCTTTTTGGAAGCGGACACTCCGTCATTCCGGTGATGGACATTTTCCCGCGCTACGGAAGTTATATTGGGTTTTTCCCTCTTTATGATCCCCGGCTGATGTGGCATAACGTCGTAGGACCAGGCGGTGCGCGCGAACTTCTCTGGCTTGAGCGCCGTGAGGGGTACATTCAAAACTTCTTACAGAGCTTTGCCTTTTTCCCAGGCGACTGCCTCATCGCGTTTTCCCATGGCGGCCTCAATGCTGCCCCCATTGAAGCGGCCTTGTATTCCAAAGGGAAGGGCATGAAGGTGATCACGGTCTCATCGCTGAGCAATGCTGCCATCGCCAAGGCGACACACTCGAGTGGCAAACGACTCTCCGATGTAGCCGACATCGCTTTAGATAATTGCGTGCCCCCGGAAGATGCACTCGTCGATATCGGTTATCCGGAGAAGGTTGCGGCGGGCTCGACAATGGCTGTTGTGTTCATCGCTATGTCTCTCGTAGCGGAGACGGCAGCTAGCCTGAAAGCGCGGGGCATCAAACCTAATACCTTTGTTTCTCCCAACGTAGATGGGATCAGCAAGGATCACAATTTCCGTGTCTTCGATGAGTACACGCAGAAGTTCTACGGACGGTCTCCCGTTGATTAGTCTACAACCTGGAAAGCACCGCGCGCTTTTATTGAGCATCGCTGCCTGTGCCGGAATGTTCGTATTCGGCATTGTGATGGCGCTGCTCGGTGCGGTGCTTCCATCTTTGATGGGTCGATTACACTTGAACACTTCCGACATCGGCACGTTGTTTCTCGCCATGAATGCTGCGATGCTGGCCTCAAGCCTCTTGTTCGGCGTAGTGATGGACCGATTCGGCATGAAATCGCCACTCGTGCTCGGTCCCTGGCTTGTCGCTATCGCGCTGGGCATCGTGGCGCGCGCGACGGACTTGTCCGCTCTATTGTTCGCGGCGTCGCTGCTCGGGATAGGTGGCGGAGCGCTGAATGGAGCTACGAATACACTGATCGCGGATCTGCATGAAGATCCGCGCAATAAGAGCGCTGCGCTGAATCGGCTCGGCATCTTCTTCGGCTTCGGTGCGCTCTTCTTGCCATTCGCGTTAGGCGCGTTGTTGCGTTGGTTGGCGCCGACGCTTCTGTTGATCGACGCCGCTGTACTGTGCGCAGCGGTGGGTATTTTCGCATCCGTATTACGATTTCCGGTGCCGAAACAGCGTCAAGCGGTGCGCATTTCGGGCATGGCGGGCTTCCTTCGCACACCTCTGGTGATCGCACTTGCATGCCTGCTCTTCTTCGAGTCTGGCGTGGAATTTACCCTCGGCGGTTTTATCTCGACATACCTTATGCAGGACATTGCGGTTGCCTCAGTTTCTCTCGCTTCTTGGATACTGGCGGCTTATTGGGCCTCGATCATGATCGCGCGCGGCGTTATGAGTCACATAGCGCTTGGTGCGGATCCGTATAGAATCCTGGCCTTTTGCTCTCTCGGAGCCTGTATTGGGTCGATACTTGCTGTGCTGGCGCCCACGGTCGCTGTGGCTGCGATTGCCATCGTGTTCAGCGGATGCTCGCTCGCGGGAATCTACCCGGCAGCTCTGGGGATCGCAGGATCGCGCTTCGAATCGCACTCAGGCACTGTCTTCGGCCTCCTTCTCGCGGTCGCACTTGCTGGTGGTATGACGCTTCCATGGTTGGCCGGACACATTGGCAATGGATACAGTCTGCGCTGGGTCTTTGCGATGACTGCTATTTCTTTTGTCGCGGTTCTCTTGTTCAGCCGAGTGGCGGCTCATGTGGATGCAGCAAGACTTCCAGGTGGTCCGGCAACCGCGCTCTTTCACGGAGACGGTGTATGAGCAAAGAGCCCAAAGTGATTGCTGGAAATTCCACTGACGGGTTGACCGGTTTGCAGCTTAAATTTGATGCCGTCATTCGGAGCTCGACGGAAATTCCACGCGCCCCGTCAGCGGACACGTTCGTTGCGCCAGGGTTTGTCGATGTTCAAGTCAACGGCTTTGCCGGCGTGGACTATAACAATCCCGATACTCGGCATCAAGAAATATCCGCGTCTATCAGAAAAATGTTTGAGACGGGCGTGACCAAGTTTTTCCCTACGATCATTACCGGTCCCAAAGAGAGAATCATCGGTGCGCTTCGCCGTCTTATCGATGCAAAGCGTGAGTTCCAGCGAAGCCACCTCGCTGAAGCGCAGGCCATTGCCGGGTTTCACATAGAGGGGCCACACATTTCGCCTGAGGAAGGGCCGCGCGGCGCTCATCCACGCGAACATGTTCGCCCCCCTGACTTCGAAGAGTTTTGCGAATGGCAGGAGGCTGCAGACGGCGAGATCAAGCTGATTACAATTTCTCCCGAATACCCAACGGCGCCACAGTATATATCTCAACTGGTGCAAAGTGGGGTCGTCGTCAGCATTGGACATACAGGAGCCAATGCCGATCAGATCAAAGCAGCGGCGGATGCCGGTGCAACAATGTCGACGCATCTTGGCAATGGTGCGCACCCTGTATTGCCTAAGACATCAAATTACATCTGGGAGCAGCTTGCTGAAGATCGTCTGACCGCGAGTCTGATTTTAGATGGCACTCATCTTCCTGAAGCGTTTCTGCGAAGCGCACTACGGATAAAGGGCGTCGAGCGATCCATACTTGTAACGGATGCAGTAATGCCCGCGATGTGTGAGCCGGGAATGTACAGACTTGGCGAGATTCAGGTGGAGCTTCTTCCAGATGGGCGCGTGGTGCTGCCAGGGGCAACACGGCTTGCGGGCTCCGGTCTGACGATGGATCGCGCGATCGGAACCTGTGTTCGGTTTGGTGGTGTCATGCTTGCGGATGCTATCAGGATGGCAACTGTTAATCCGGCAATCGCGACGCGCATGCCGGCGCGCGACAAAGGTCTTGTGGCCGGAGAGACTGCAGACATAGTTCGTTTCCATTGGGACGCGTATTTGCAAATTCTCGGCGTCGTGGAAACAATCGTCGCTGGCGAAAGTGTGTATCGAGCCAAAAACTAACGGCATTCCTTAGTAAGGCCGTGCATTCAGGGTGTTGACGATCCGGATGGCGCCCCCCAACTCATCGACGGGCCACACTTGGTTGCCGTGCGGGAATGCCATGTCGCTAGGCCAAAATAGCTTCCCTGAGTTGACCTTAGGTTAGTGCACAAAGGGCACACGAAGTCGTAGATCGTCGCCGATGTGCCGAAATCTGTGTGACCTGCCCCCGATTTCTCATCCAGTCATAACTGGAGATTCTCGGTTGGTGACCCGCCCCGGAAAACTGAGCCGAAAAGGATTGGAAATTCCGGCGCGTGTGGTTCGGTTCGGCCCGTATTGACGGGCGGATTTGCGCATACTGTAGCTCAAGTGAGTGCCTCAAGCAAACAGCCTGATGAAGTGCTGCTTTCGTGTTCCGGAGCTAGCTCCGGAACACGAAGCGCGTCGATGGCCCACCAGGAAGATGCGAACTCCGCCGGTGTCCGGTCGTCGAGCGCCGAGTGGGGCCGGTGTTGGTTGTAGGTAGTGTCCAGAGTTTTTCGCACTTTCGATCTTCGTTGTGACTTTGGAAGGTTGTTGGGTTGAGGTTGAATTGCTCTGGTCCCCATGGGGACCAGAGCAATTGATTCAGGC
>Ga0193743_1000976_pt1 | contig 21818 bp, 19 predicted proteins | sample L2c2metaG_FD_143038 | JGI IMG/M metagenome (GOLD analysis project Ga0193743, IMG submission 143038) | Soil microbial communities from a riparian zone of the East river system, Colorado, United States - L2c2 | ecosystem: Environmental > Terrestrial > Soil > Riparian zone | place: USA: East River... | reverse complement strand
CGCAGTTGTCACCGCCAGCAGCCCTGATGTCGATGTCGACGCAACCCCGGCCGGTCGGCCACGGCGCCGGCCGAGAACGCCGGCCAGCCACAACGCCGAGCGGCCACCGACGGGCGGGGTAAACCCCACCCCGCCCGAGGGGGAGCACTCCCTCGCGGTTGGGGGGGACGCCCCGAGGGGTTCGGGGGGCGGCACCATCGTCGCTGACCAGCAATTTCGGCAACCTTAACGGCAACGCACTAGCCGACGAGGGGTCATCATGACGATCATCACCGCTCCCCAGCAGTACAACGAGGAGCAGCTCTACGTCGACCTCAACCCGGTCATCGGCCACTCCCTGTACCTCAAGTGCGAAGGCTTCAACTTCGCCGGCTCCATCAAGCTCAAAGCCGCCACCGAGATGGTCGAAGCCGCCGAACGCGACGGCACCCTGGGCCCCGGCTCCATCCTGGTCGAATCCTCCTCCGGCAACCTCGGCGTCGCACTGAGCATGATCGCCGCCAACAAAGGCTACGGATTCGTCTGCGTCACCGACTCCCGCTGCAACCTGGCCACCCGCCTGATGATGGAAGCCCTCGGCGCCCAGGTCCACACCATCACCGAACCCGACCCCGAAACCGGCATGCTCGGCGCCCGCATCAACCACGTCCAAGCCCTGCTGGCCTCCGACCCCCGCTACGTGTGGCTCAACCAGTACGAAAACCCCAACAACTGGAAATCCCACTACAACCGCACCGCCCCCGCCATCGCCAAAGAGTTCCCCAACCTCGACGTACTGTTCGTCGGCGCCGGCACCACCGGCACCCTGATGGGCTGCGCCCGCTGGTTCAAACAGCACCGCCCCAACGTGCGCATCGTCGCCATCGACACGCATCGTCGCCATCGACACCGTCGGCTCAGTCACCTTCGGCACCCCCGCCGCCCGACGCATGATCCCCGGCCTGGGCACCAGCATCCGCCCCGCCCACCTCGACGAGTCCTACATCGACGAGGTCATCCACGTCGAAGAAGCCGACACCATCCGCACCTGCCACCAACTCGCCCGCACCGGCTTCCTGTTCGGCGGCTCCACCGGCACCGTGGTCAGCGGCGCCAAAGCCTGGCTCGACCAGCACGACATGGGCACCATCACCGCCGCCGCCCTCGCCCCCGACCTCGGCGAGCGCTACCTGGAAACCGTCTACCAAACCAACTGGGTCCAAGACCTCTACGGCGACGACGTCCTCAACACCAACCAGCTCACGACCGCGTAGGCCGCCTGACCCAGATCACTGAGCCGCGGCGCGAGCCTCCCGCCAGATCGGGCTCTCCACGTAGTGGTTGTCGTACCGCCGCGCGGACTCTCCGATCTCTTTCGGGTCGGCTTCGCCTCGGGCCACCCGGTCGAGCAGCCGGTAGTAGTCGAACCGGTCCATCCCTGGGGTGAAGACCACCAGCACATCGGCGTCCGAGTCCTTGGCCGGGCCGAACGCGTGCGGCACCCGAGGTGGCACGGCGAGGAAATCCCCCTCGCCCAGGCTGTGCAGGTCCTCGCGGACCAGCACCTGGAGGGTGCCGCCGAGGACGAAGAAGAACTCGGTGGCCCGGGTGTGGAAATGCGCGGGTGTGCCGAAGACGCCGCGCTTCAGCGTCGCGCGGTTGGTGGTGAACCCTCCGTCGGTGGTGTCGGAGTCGGCCAGCAGGGTGATCAGGCTCCCGGGTGCGTCCGCGAGGACCTCGGCGTCGGTGGCTCGGACCAGTGTTACCTCGGACATGATCTTCGGCTCCTTGGTTGGGAGATCAGCTGGCCAGCGGTCGCTCGCTGACAGGTCCAACCATCGCTTGGCCGGGGATCGCGAACAACGATGAAGGACGCACCAACCGATAACCTCACGCTTATCGATTGGGCGCTGTCGGGCTGAGTGCGCTGACCAGAACGTGACATGGTGCTTACTTCCCCCGCACACACGCGAGCGACGATCTGATTCGTGGTCAGCGTCGCCAAACCTGTGCTCCTCGCCTACCCCTGTGGACCGGGGCGATGAGGGGGAGGGCCGAGTTCTGATCGAGTTCCGGCTTCTCGGCCAGGTCGAGGTGTGGCGCGACGGCAATCGCGTGGAGGTGGGCGGGCCCAAGCAACGGGCCGTGCTCAGCGCGCTGCTGGTCAGAGCGGGTCGGGTGGTGTCGCTGGACCAGCTGATCGACGACCTGTGGCCGGGGGTTCCGCCGGCGCGGGCCGCGGCCACCGTGCAGGTCTTCGTATCCAACCTGCGTCGGGCGCTCGAGCCGGACCGACCGCGCGGCGGGCCGCCGAGACTGCTGGTGACATCCGCGCCCGGGTACGTGCTGCACGCCGAACCCGGCGCGATCGACGCACACGAGTTCGTCCGGCTCGCCGAGCAAGGCCGCCTGGCCCTCGACGACGACGACCACGAGCGGGCGGCCGAGCTGCTCGCGCGGGCCGCCGCACTGTGGCGGGGGGCGGCGTTGGCTGACGTGGTGGACGCGCCGTTCGCGCAGGCCGAGGCCGCCCGGCTGGAGGAGCTGCGGCTGTGCTGCGCCGATGACCTGGTCGAGGCCGAACTGTCGCTGGGGCGGCACACGGCCGTGGTGGCTGAGCTGGAACAGCGGGTGGGCAGGCATCCGATGCGGGAGCGGCCGAGGGCCCAGCTGATGCTCGCGCTCTACCGCTCCGGTCGTCAGGCCGACGCGCTGGCCGTGTACCGCGCCGGTCGGCGGGTACTCCACGACGAGCTCGGGCTGGAGCCCGGCGCGCCGCTGCAAGCGTTGGAGCAGGCGGTGCTGCGCCACGACCCGGATCTGGCCTGGGAACCGCCGGAGCCGGTGATCCGGGAAACGGTGCCGTCCGGGGCGGCGCCGACGTCCGCGCTGATGTGGAAACGGTGCCGTCCGGGGCGGCGCCGACGTCCGCGCTGATGTTCGAGGAGCCGGGTGAGGAGCCGGGGCGGGTGCTGGTCGTGGACGACAGCGGGATCAACCGCCGTCTCCTGGTGGCCGCCCTGACCGAGCTGGGACACGAGGTGCGCGCGGCCGAGCACGGCAGGCGCGCGCTGGAGATGCTGCGGGGCAGCCAGGATAGCGGCGACGGGTTCGACGTCGTCCTGCTCGACCTGCTGATGCCGGTGATGGACGGCTACTCCACCCTTGCCGCGATCAAGGCGGACACTCGGCTGAACCACCTACCGGTGATCATGGTCTCGGCGGTGCACGAGCTGGAGAGCGTGGTGCGCTGCATCGACCTGGGCGCCACGGACTACCTGCCGAAGCCGTTCAGCGCGGCGGTGCTGCGGGCTCGGCTGCGTTCCTCGCTCGCCGCGAAACGGCTGCATGACGTGGAGCGCAACTACCTGCGCCGGGTGGACGAATTCGTCGCGGGCGAGCCGGCCGGGTTCGACGAGGAGACGGCCAGGGACGACGTCGTGGGCCGGCTCGCGCGCCGGTTCCAGCAGATGACCCGGGACGTGACGGCCCGCGAGGCCGCCCTGCACGAGGAGATCGCCGCGCTGCGGATCGCCGCGCTGCGAGCGGAGATCGACCGGACCCGCGCGGAGGCGTCACCCTCGGGCGTGCCACCGGATTCCCGACTGGCAGGTGCCCACGGGGTGGACTCATGAACGGCTGGCGCACCGGCACGGCGGGCCGGGCCTCCCTGCGCCGGCTCGTCCAGTGCGGGGTCGTCGTCGGGGTCCTGCTGCTCGGCGTCCTGCTACTGCTGAGCCTGATGGCGGAAAGGAGCATGCAGGACGCCACTTCGGCGGAGGCCCGGCGTTCCGAGTCGCTGCGCCTGGCCTACGAGCTGCGCCAGACCTCCGACGACCTCACCCGAATGGCCCGCGGCTACGTGGCGACCGGGCAACCCCGGTACCTGACCTGGTTCCAGGAGATCCTGGCCATCCGGGACGGCACCGCGCCGCGTCCAGAGGGCTACGACCAGATCTACTGGGACTTCGTCACCGATACCGGGGTGCGGCCCACGCCGTTCGGTCCCCCGGTCAGCTTCGCGACGTTGGCGGCGCGGGCCGGCTTCAGCACCGAAGAGCTGCGGCTGCTCGCGTCCGCGAAGGCACGGTCGGATGCGCTGGCCCGGATCGAGGAGCAGGCGTTCGCCGTGGTCCAGGCGGGTGGCTCGACCCCCGGCCCGGCCCACGACCGGGCCACCGCACTGGTCAACGGAGCGGACTACCTGCATGCCAAGGCCCAGATCATGCAGCCAATCGGGCAGGTGTTCACCCTCGTCGACGACCGGACGAGCCGAGAGACCGCGCTGGCCGCCGGCCGGGCCCGCGACTGGTCTGTCGGCGCCATCGCGGTGGCCCTGCTGCTGCTCGGCGGGATGGCGGTGTTCGCCGCCGTGACCCGGCGTGCGGTCATCGGGCCGGTGCTGAACCTGGACGACGCCACCGCGCGGATCGCGGAGGGGGACCACGACGTGCGGGCCCCGGTGGGCGGTGTGAGCGAGATCAGCGCCCTTGCCCGACGGTTCAACAGGATGGCCGAGCGGGTAAGGGCCCGGACAAGCGAGCTGGAGCTGCTGCACCGCGTGGCCGCCACCGCCCACCAGGCCCCTGATCTGCCGGCGGCGCCCCTGACCTGCCGGCGGCGACCCGCGAGGTGCTCGGCCTGGTCTGCGCACACACGGGCTGGAAGGTCAGCCACGTCTACTGGCGCCAGGGCGACGAGCTCGTCCCGTCGTCGATCTGGCACGGCGGTTCCCCGGCGTTCCGGGATCTGACTGAGCGCACGCCGATGACCAGCGGAGTCGGGCTGCCGGGACGGGTGCTGGCAACCGGCGAGCCGGTCTGGATCCCCGATGTGCTGCGCGACCCGAACTTCCCCCGGGCCGCCGCCGCACCGGATCTGGGGGCCGGCATGGCGTTCCCGGTACTCGCGGGAGATGAGGTCGTCGCGGTACTGGAGTTCTTCTCCTCACGGCCCGCCGAACGCGACGAGGGGCTGCTGGCGCTGTTGTCCGACGTCGCCAGGCAGCTCGGGCGGGTGGTCGACCGGGTCCGGGCGGCGGATGCGCTGCGCGAAGCGGCGGTGGCCGCCGAGAGCGCGAACTCCGCCAAGAGTGCCTTCCTGGCGACGATGAGCCACGAGATCCGTACCCCGATGAACGCCGTGATCGGCATGTCGGGGCTGCTCATGGACACCGACCTGGACACCGAGCAGCGTCAATTCGCCGGGATCGTGCGCGACAGCGCGAATTCGTTGTTGCTGCTCATCAACGACATCCTGGACTTCTCCAAGATCGAGGCCGGTCGGTTCGAGCTGGAACAGACGCCGTTCCACGTCGCCGAGTGCGTGGAGGGCGCGCTCGAACTGGTCGCCGCCGACGCGGCAGGTAAGGACCTCGAGCTGCTCTACGTGATCGACCCCGGGGTGCCCGAGGCGCTGGTCGGCGACGTGACCCGGGTGCGGCAGGTACTGCTCAACCTGCTCTCCAACGCGGTGAAGTTCACCGAGCGCGGCGAGGTCCTGGTCACGGTCGGCGCACAGCCACGCCCTGATGGCGACTACGAGTGGCGCTTCGCCGTGCGCGACACCGGGATCGGCATCCCGCCGGACCGCGTTGAGACGATCTTCGACGCGTTCACCCAGGTGGACGCGTCCACGGCCCGTCGCTACGGCGGCACCGGCCTGGGCCTGGCCATTTGCCAGCGGCTGTGCGAGGCATGGGCCTGGCCATCTGCCGGCGGCTGTGCGAGCTGATGGGCGGGACGATCGGTGCGGTGAGCACCCTGGGTGCGGGCTCGACCGTCACGTTCACCGTCCGGGCCCCGGCCACCGAACTGGCCCGCCGAGACCCGGTACCGGACACGGCGCCCAGTCTGGCCGGCAAGCGGGTGCTCGTCGTCGACGACAACGCGGTGAACCGGCAGATCCTGCTGCGCCATACCGCGTCGTGGGGCATGCACCCCGCGGAGACCGCCTCACCGGCGACGGCGCTGCGCTGGATCACCGAAGGCGAGCGCTTCGACCTCGTCATGCTCGATCTGCAGATGGCCGAGATGGACGGGCTGGCGCTCGCCGAGGCGATCCGAGCCTCCCCGCACGGCGCCGAGCTGCCACTCATCCTGCTGACCTCGCTCGGCCGGCCGCGCAACCTCGGCACCGCGGATCTGGCGGCCGTCCTGACCAAACCGCTCAACCCGTCGCAGGTGTTCAGCACGCTGGTTCGTGTCCTCGCCGGATCCGCCGGCCCCGCCGCCCGGGTCGCCGCGCCGTCCACCGAGGTGGCCGCTGGGACGTCGGGGCCGCTGCGGATCCTCGTCGCCGAGGACCACCCGGTGAACCAGCGCCTGGTGCTGCTGCTGCTGGCGAAGCTGGGGCACCGCGCCGATCTGGTGAGCGACGGGGTGGAGGCGGTGGCGGCGGTGCGCCGTCGGGACTACGACGTCGTGCTCATGGACGTCCAGATGCCCGAGCTGGACGGGCTCGCGGCGACCCGGGAGATCCGAGCGCGCCTCGGCGACCGACAGCCCTGGATCATCGCCGTCACCGCCAACGCGCTGCACGGCGACCGGGAGGCCTGCCTCGCCGAGGGCATGGACGACTACCTCACCAAGCCGCTGGAGAAATCGGACCTGGCGCGGGCGCTCAGCCGCCGCCCACGCCCCGCGCCCGATCCCGCGCCCGATCCAGATCCCGCGCCGACCGTCCTGGATCCGACAGATCCCGCGCCGACCGTCCTGGATCCGATCGCGATCGCGAACCTGCGCGAGCTCGTCGGCGACGATCCGAAGGCGCTGTCCGGGCTCGTCGAGGACTACCTGACCGAGACCCCGCCGCTGCTGGACGCCTTACGCGCCGCCGTCGCCAGGGGGGACGCCGGGCAGGCGCACCAGGCCACGCACACCCTGAAGAGCATCGGCGCCACCTTTGGCGCCAGAGCGATGGCCGACCTGTGCCGGCGGGCCGAATCGCACGCCGGGGCACCGGCGGACATGGCGCCGGTGGTGGCCGCGATCGCGGCCGAACACGACCGCGTCACGCTCGCGCTGGCGAAGCTGATCTGAGCACGACCGCGCGGCACCGGACTTAGCAATCGCTTGGTGGCTGTTTAGCGACCCGGTGTTCTCTCTACCCAGGGGTCGCCGCTGCCCCCACCGAGCCGAAGCCTCCATGATCGGAATAGTGCCTCGAAGGGTGCCAGCCATGAGCGTCGACAAAGTCGTGACTCAAGACCAAACACCGATACCTGAGCCGACGGGCAGGGCCGCCGCGGCGAAGGAGACGCTGGAGGACTACACGCTGCGGTTCGCCCCGCGCTCCTACCGCAAGTGGGGTAGCGGCGTGGTGGCGATCTCCGCGCTGGGCGGCATCGCCTACCTGGCCGACTTCGCTATCGGTGCGAACATCGGCATCTCCTATGGCACGGTCAACGCGCTGTGGGGGATCCTGGTGTTCACGGTGGTCATCTTCGCCACCGGATTCCCGCTGGCCTACTACGCCGCTCGGTACAACCTGGACCTGGACCTGATCACCCGGGGCAGCGGCTTCGGCTACTACGGCTCGGTGGTCACCAACGTCATCTTCGCGACGTTCACGTTCATCTTCTTCGCCCTCGAGGGCTCGATCATGGCGCAGGGCCTGAACCTGGGGCTGCACCTGCCGCTGTGGGCGGGTTACGCGGTATCCACGCTGATCATCTTCCCGCTGGTCGTGTACGGCATGTCGCTGCTGTCCAAATTGCAGCTGTGGACCACGCCGCTCTGGCTGGTGCTCATGGTGGCGCCGTGCGCCTACCTGCTGATCAGCCACCCGGATTCGGTGGCGACGTTCTTCGCCTACCAGGGCGAGAGCGGCCAGGGCGCCACCAACCTGGGCTCGATCTTCCTGGCCGCCGGCGTATGCCTGTCGCTGATCGCCCAGATCGCCGAGCAGATCGACTACCTGAGGTTCATGCCGCCCCGTACCCCGGAGAACTCGCGGCGCTGGTGGACCGCGGTGGTGCTGGCCGGGCCGGGCTGGGTGATCTTCGGCGCCATCAAGCAGATCGTGGGCCTGTTCCTGGCCGTCTACCTGATCGCCAACGTGGCCGACGGCGCGGCCGTGGCCAACCAGCCGGTGCACCAGTTCCTGGAGATCTACCGCGACATCATGCCGCCGTGGGCCGCGATGGCCCTGGCCGTCGTGCGGCCCTGGCCGTCGTACTGGTCGTGATCAGCCAGATCAAGATCAACGTGACGAACGCGTACTCCGGCTCGCTGGCCTGGACGAACTCGTTCACCCGGGTCACCAAGCACTACCCGGGCCGCCTGGTGTTCCTCGGCTTCAATCTGCTGGTCGCGCTGGTGCTGATGGAAGCGAACATGTTCGACTTCCTGAACACGATCCTGGGCTTCTACGCCAACTGCGGGATGTCCTGGGTGGTCGTGGTGGCCTCCGACATCGTCATCAACAAGTACCTGCTCAAGATCTCGCCGCTGCAGCCCGAGTTCCGCCGGGGCATGCTCTACCCGGTCAACCCGGTCGGCTTCGGCTCGATGATCATCTCGGCCGGGGTGTCCATCGTGGTCTTCTTCGGCGGGCTGGGCGCCGGGCTGCAGCCGTTCTCCCCGGTGGTGGCCATCGTGCTGGCACTGGTCCTGCCGCCGATCCTGGCGGTCGCCACCAAGGGCAAGTACTACCTGCGCCGCACCGGCGACGGCATCGACCTGCCCATGTACGACGAGTTCGGCAACCCGTCCGGCGAGGTCCTGCACTGCCACGTGTGCCGCCAAGACATCGAGCGCCCGGACATGGCCAAGTGCGAGACGCACGACGCGGTGGTCTGCTCGCTGTGCCTGAGCCAGGACAAGGTCGGCGACCACGTGCTGCCCGCCACGACCTGACCGCTGGCGGCGCCGCTGAACACCGCGCCGGGGCCCGATCCGACCGGGTCCCCGGCGCGGCCTCGCGACGCCAGTAGTCTCGAGCGTGATGAGGCGCAAGCTCAGGTCGCCGCTGCCCCAGCGGCACGGGCTCGACGCGGTCCGGCTGCGGACGCCGGCCGAGGGGCCGTGGGCGACCATCCGGGACCATCTGGTCGACCGGCTGCCCCGGGTGGCGCCCGGGCGCATCGACACGATGCTGCTGGAGCAGCGGATCGTGGACCTGAATGGCCCGGTCAGCCTGGACGCCCCGTACGTGCCCGAGCACTTCCTCTGGTTCCACCGAGACCTGCCCGATGAGGTCCCGGTCCCGTTCGAGATCGACATCGTGCACCGCGACGACGACCTGCTCATGGTGGACAAGCCGCACTTCCTGGCGACCATCCCGCGCGGCAAGCACATCGTGCAGACCGCACTGGTGCGGCTGCGCCGCGAGCTGGACCTGCCCACGCTCAGCCCGGCGCACCGGCTGGACCGGGTCACCGCCGGGTTGCTCATGTTCGTCATCCAGCCGGAGCGTCGCGGGGCGTACCAGACGTTGTTCCGGGACCGGTTGGTGCGCAAGACCTACCAGGCGATCGCCCGGTACGACCCGGCGCTCAACCTGCCGCGTACGGTGCGCAGCCGGATCATCAAGGAGCGCGGCGTCATCACCGCCCAGGAAGTGCCCGGCCCACCGAACGCCGAGACCCTGGTCGAGCTCGAGGAGCACCGCGACGGCCTCGGTCGGTACCGGCTGACCCCGACGACCGGCCGCACCCACCAGCTCCGGCTGCACATGAGCGGGCTGGGCGTACCGATCCTGGGCGACGACTTCTACCCGCTGCTCACCGAGACCCCGCTCGACGACTTCACCCGTCCCCTGCAACTACTGGCCGAGACGCTCGAGTTCACCGACCCGGTCACCGGCGAGCAGCGCCGTTTCCGGAGCAGGTTGACGCTGCGGGCCTGGACCTCCTACGACGACTGGTCGCGGGCCGACAACCGGTCGGGATGACACCCCGGCACGGACTGGGTCAGCCCACCTGCCGCCAGCAGAACTCCAGGACCAGCCCCCATTGGAACGCCCGCTGGGCGTTGTCGGCCGCCCCGCCGTGTCCGCCCTCGATGTTCTCGTAGTACTCCACCCGGTACCCGTACTCCCGCATCCGGGCGACCATCTTGCGGGCGTGCCCGGGGTGCACCCGGTCGTCCCGGGTCGAGGTGGTGACCAGCACCGGCGGCAGCGACGCGTCCGGGCGCAGGTTCTGGTACGGCGAGTACTTCGAGATCCACTCCCAGTCGGTCGGGGAGTCGGGGTCGCCGTACTCGGCCATCCAGGACGCGCCGGCCAGCAGCAGGTGGTAGCGGCGCATGTCCAGCAGCGGCACCTGGATGACGATCGCCCCGAACAGCTCCGGGTAGCGGGTCAGCATGACGCCCATCAGCAGCCCGCCGTTGCTGCCGCCGTGGATGGCCAGCCGGTCCGGAGTGGTGATCTTGCGGTCGACCAGGTCGCGGGCGACCGCGGCGAAGTCCTGGTAGGCCAGGTACCGGTGCTCGCCGAGCACGCTGGTGTGCCAGGCCGGCCCGTACTCGCCGCCGCCCCGGATGTTGGCCACCACGTAGCGTCCGCCCCGGGCCAGCCAGCCCCGCCCGATGATCCCGCTGTAGTGCGGGGTCAGCGAGACCTCGAAACCGCCGTACCCGGTCATCAGCACCGGGCCGGGGCCGTCGGTCTGGTCACCGACCACGAAGTAGGGGATGCGCGTGCCGTCGTCCGAGACGGCGAAGTACTGCTGGACGCTCATCCCGGTGGCGTCGAAGAACTCCGGGGCCCGGCGCAGGGTCTCCAGCTCGCCGGTGGCCAGATCGCCGCGCAGCAGGGTCGAGGCCTGGGTGTACCCGCTGACGTCGAGCAGGTACTCGTCGCTCGCCTCCGGGTCGATGCCGACGATGTCGGTGGACCCGAGCTCCGAGCCGCCGGGCAGCGGCGAGCGGGCCCACCCGCGCTCCGGGGTGAGCACCTCGGTGCGGGTGGTCACGTCTTCGAGCTCGAGCACCATAAGGATCAGGTGGTGCCGCGTCCAAGCGTGGTAGCTCAGCGACCGACTGGGCGTCGGGGTGAACAGGACCGTGGCGTCCCGCCCGCCAGCCAGGTAGTCGTCGAACCCGAAGGCCAGCAGCGACCCCTCCGGGTAGGTGGTCTCGCCCAGGGTCCACGGCGAGCGCGGGCGCACCAGCAGCCACTCGCGGTGCACCCCCGCGTCCGCGTCCGGCGGGACGTCGATCAGCTCGAGCGACCCATCGGGGCGGCGTAGGTACTCGAGGCTGGTGTGGAAGTCGGGCGAGCGGCCGACCAGGTCGCGCTCGAAGCCCTCGGTGTCGTCGTGCACCGCGAACGCGGAGACGTCGGTCTCGGGCGCCTCGAACACCACCGGCGCTTCGGCAACCGGGGTGCCCCGGCGCCACTGGCGCATCACCCTCGGGTACCCGGAGGTGGTCATCGAACCCGGCCCGGTGTCGGTGCCGACGAACACCGTGTCCGCGTCGACCCAGCCCACCCCGCTCTTGGCCTCGGGCAGCTCGAAACCACCGTCCCCGGCCGGTACGAACGACCGGGTCGGCAGGTCGAACTCACGGACCACGATGGCGTCCGCGCCGCCTCGGGAGAGCTGGACCAGGGCTCGGACATACTCGGGCTTGCGGACCGCGGCGCCCTGCCACACCCAGTTCTCACCCTCCGCGGCGCCCAGCGCGTCGACGTCCAGCAGCAGCTCCCAGTCCGGCTCACCGGTGCGGTAGCTCTCCAGTGTGGTGCGCCGCCACAGGCCGCGCGGGTGCTCGGCGTCCTGCCAGAAGTTGTAGAGCAGCTCACCACGGCGGCGGACGTAGGGGATGCGCTCGTCCGAGTCGAGTACCTCCCGGATCCCGTCGCGGAGCTCGGCAAAGCGTTCGCCAGTGGTGAGCTCGCCGAGCGACTCGGCGTTGCGGGCCCGCACCCACTCCAATGGGCGGTCGCCGGTCACCTCCTCGAGCCACAGGTACGGGTCGGCGACAGGGTCCGGTTCGATCACCGTGCCATTCTTCCCGCCCGAGGGTCGGCGCGCAGGCACCGGAGGTACCAAAGCCCAGCGCCGGCTCATCCAGCCGATCCCCACGCCCGGAACTCATCGGCACCACAGGACCGAGACCAGGGCTCTTACCAACGGTTGGGGGGCATACCCCCCGGAATCCGGGGGTTTGCTCGGTCCCAGGGCCGCACGCCTTCATGCACTGGACGTTCTGCCGCGACGCCCTGACTACCTGCTCTTCTTCGGCTCAGTGCTGGTCGGCCTGCTGTTCGTGGCCGTCCTCCCTCGGGTGCTCAGCCTCGCCATCAAGCCGAACAAGGTCTACCGCCTGTATGGCCTCCACTACTGGCTCCACCGGGCGATCGCGCGGAACTGCCTGCTCGGCACGAAGGTCATGGTTCCCCTGGACGGGAAGGTCCGGGAAAGAGCCCGGATGAGCTGCGCCACCGCCTTGCCGCCAAGAACAGGCACAACGTCTTCACCATGGCGTTGTACCTGGCGGTGCGGTGGATCTACTTCTTCGTGACCACGCTGGTCACGCTGATCGCCGCCGACCTCTACGACGCGCTCGGCGTGCCCTTCGTCGCGCTGGTCAGTGTGCTGGTCGTGCTGCTCACCGCCGTCTACTTCGTGCTGGTGGACCGTGCGTTCCGGGGGCTGCAGGCCCTGCTGCCGGCGGGCCGCTCGATCTACGACCGCACCTTCTGGCGCCATGAACGTTTCTGGAAGGTGGCCGCCACCGGGTACATCCAGATCTTCAACGGCACCCCGTTCAAGAACGTGCTCTGGCGGCTACTGGGTGTCCGGATCGGGCGCAGGGTCTTCGACGACGGCTGCTACCTGCCAGAGCGGTCATTCGTCGCCATCGGCGACGGCTGCACGCTCAACGCGGGCAGCAAGATCTGGTGTCACTCGCAGGAGGACGGCGCCTTCAAGTCCGACCGCATCGCGATCGGCGCCGGCTGCACCCTCGGCGTCGGCGCCTTCGTCCACTACGGCGTGACGATGGGCGACGGCGCGGTCATCGCGCCTGACTCCTTCCTCATGAAGGGGGAGGAAGTCCCACAGCGCGAGTGGTGGGGTGGAAATCCCGCCAGCAAGATGCGAGCCATCCCCGCGCACAGCCCGACCGAAGCGCTGCGGGCATCAACGGCCGTCCTCGACAAGAACCTGGCCGCGATGAAGGCCGGGGAACAGTAGAAGCATCGAAAAATCACCGTCGGAGTCCACAAGGAGGTCAAAGGACGTGGTCTGATACCCGACACGCGGCCGGATCGGGTGCGAGGAGGACAGCGATGGGGCTAGTCATCGGGGTCGACATCGGCGGTTCGAAGGTCGCGGCGGGGGTGGTGGACGACGACGGAGCAATGATTGACAGGGAGTGGTGCGACACCCCTGCCGCCACCAGCGAGACGGTCAACGACGCCATCGCCGACCTGGTGTGGAAGTTGCGTGAGCGGCACGAGGTCGAGGCGGTTGGGATGGGTGCGCCCGGCTTTGTCGCCGCGGACCGCTCCACTGTGTTGTTCACCCCGAACCTGCCCTGGCGCGCCGAGCCGCTCGGCGAGTCGATGAGCGAGCGGCTCAAGCTGCCGGTCCTGGTGGAGAACAACGCCAACTGCGCCGCCTGGGCGGAGGTTTGCTACGGCTCCGCGCGCGGGGAACGCAACGTCGTGGTGCTCACCATCGGCGCTGGGATCGGCGGCGGCGTGATCATCGACGGCCGGCTGTCTCGCGGTCAGTTCGGCATCGCCACTGAGATCGGCCACATGAACGTGGTGATCGAGGGAGGGCTGCGCTGCGGCTGCGGAAGCAGGGGCTGCTGGGAGCAGTACGGCAGCGGCAGCGCGCTGGTCCGGGACGCCCAAGACTTCGCCCGCATCTCGCCCTCCCTCGCCCTGCGGATGCTCGATCTGGCCGGTGGCGACCCCGAAAAGATCACTGGGCCAGTGGTGACGCAAGCCGCCCGGGACAGCGACCCAGCCGCGGTGGAGATCTTCCGGGAGGCAGCCAGGTCGATCGGGTTCGGCATCGCCAAGCTGGCCGCGATACTTGATCCAGCGGTGTTCGTCATCGGCGGTGGCGCGATACTTGATCCAGCGGTGTTCGTCATCGGCGGTGGGGTCGCCGACGCCGGGGAGCTGCTCCGGGACCCGGTCGAGTTGGCGTACATCGAACGGCTCACCGGTCGGGGACAGCGCCCCATCGCCCGGGTCGTGCTGGCGAAACTTCGGGGCGACGCGGGCATCGTCGGAGCCGCCGCCCTGGCCCGCCTACCGCACTGAAGCAATGGCATGACCGTCTATCTGGAGACCGATCGGCTGGTGCTGCGCCGGCTCACCACCGACGACGTGGACGCGGTGCATGCCCTGCACTCCGACTCGACGGTGATGCGCTACCTGAGCACCACCTGCCCGACCCGCAACCAGGTGCGCGACGAGGTCCTCCCCGGCTACCTCGACTGGCATCGACGCTCAGAGACCTGGGGGTACTGGGCGACCATCGAGCGCGGGACCGGCACGTTCCTCGGATGGCACATGTTCAGGCCGGTGATCTACCGCGAGCCGGCGCCGGGAGAGATCGAGGTGGGCTGGCGGCTGAACACGGCGGCCTGGGGGCACGGGTTCGCCACGGAGGGCGCTTCGGCGCTGCTCGACAAGGCGCTTCGGCGCTGCTCGACAATGGATTCCGCAACCTCGGCGTGCAATCCGTCCTGGCCATGACAATGACGGTCAACGAGCGGTCGTGGCAGGTCATGCGGCGACTGGGCATGCGACACGTCCAGACGTTCCACGTGGACTACCAGGACAAGGTTCCCGGCTTCGAGCAGGGCGAAGTGGAATACGCGGTGACCCGCCACCAGTGGTTGACCCGGTCGTCCGTACCTCGAGGATTCGCCGGGTAGGGCCGCGCGCTCACTGGGTTACACCTCGACGTGCGAGCCCATGATCACCGTGCGGTTCCGGGGTAGGCCGAAGTACTCGGCGGCGTCGGCGCTGATGCCGGAGGTGGCGAGGAAAAGGTGCTTGCGCCAGCGCGCCATGGTGGGCGCGTCGCCACGGCGCAGCTCGATCGTGGAAAGGAAGTACGAGGCGGTGTCGACCTCGATCGGGCACTCGATCCCGGCGGTCTCCAGCAACCGCAGTACAGCGGGCACGTTCGGCGAGTCCATGTAGCCGAACCGGGCGCTGACCCCCGTGATCCCGTCGTCGGTGTAGCCGAGATCGTCGATCACGAGCCGGTCGGCCATCGCCACCCTCGGCACGGGCTGGGTCTCGATCGTGACGATCACGACGTGCTCGTGCAGCACCCGGTTGTGCTCGACGTTGGCCCGCATCGCCAGCGGTGCCGTCTCCTTGCCGCGGTTGAGGAACACTTGCCGCGGTTGAGGAACACGGCGGTGCCGGGGACCCGTAGCAGCGGCGGCTCGAGCTCGTGGAGCTCGTCGACGAACGCCCGCAGCGATCCCTCCTCGCGCTCGCGCTGGCGGGTGACGATCCCGCGGCCCCGCTGCCAGGTCGTCATCACCGTGAAGGCCGTGAGACCGATCGCCAGGGGCAGCCATGCGCCGTGCACCAGCTTGGTCAGGTTGGCGCCGAGGAAGAGCAGATCGACCAGGAGTATGCCTCCGGCGCCCAGGATTACCAGCCACAACGGCGCGCCCCGTTCCCGGACGACGAAGAAGAACAGCAGCGTGGTGATCGTGATCGTGCCGGTTACCGCCATACCGAACGCGAACGCCAGCGCCGCCGAGGTCTGGAAGGTGAACACCAAGGTGAGCACCGAGATCATCAGCACCCAGTTGATCCACGGAACATAGATCTGGCCGATCGCGCTCTCCGAGGTGTGCACGATCCGCAACCTCGGCAGATATCCGAGCTGAGCGGCCTGCGACGCCACGGAGTACGCGCCGGTGATGACCGCCTGGGATGCGATGACCGTCGCGGCCGTCGCCAGCAGGACCATCGGCAGCCGGCCCCATTCGGGGACGAGCAGGAAAAATGGGCTGCTGATGTTGTTCACCGGGTCATCCAGGATCAGGGCGCCCTGGCCCAGGTAGCTGAGGATGCACGCGGGGAACACCAGGATCAGCCATCCACGGGTGATCGCCCGGCGCCCGAAGTGCCCCATGTCGGCATACAGCGCTTCCGCCCCGGTCACCGCCAGCACAACCGCGGCAAGGGCGAAGAAAGCGATCGAGAACTGTCCGACCAGGAAATCCAGCGCGTATACCGGCGAGAGCGCCTTGAGGATCTCCGGATGGCCGACGATGCCCCAGATCCCACACGCGCCGATCGCCAGGAACCACGCGATCATCACCGGACCGAACAGCCGTCCCACCGCGCCGGTACCTACCCGTTGAAACGCGAACAGCACGATGATGATCACTGCGGTGATCGGCACGATCAGATACTCCAGCGATGGCTGGACGACCTTGAGCCCCTCGACCGCCGACAGCACCGAGATCGCCGGTGTGATCATGCTGTCGCCGAAGAACAGCGAGGCCCCGAAGATCCCCAGCGCGGCCAGCACCGCCGCGGCGCGCCGTCCCCCGACCCGGCGCCGCCGGATCAGCGTGATCAGCGCCATGATGCCGCCCTCGCCGTCGTTGTCGGCGCGCATCACCAGCGTCACGTAGGTGAGCGTGACGATGATCATCACCGACCAGAAGATCAACGAGATGATCCCGAACACGCTGTCCGTGCTGACCGCGACCGGGTGCGGGTCGCTCGGGCTGAAGACCGTCTGGACGGTATAGATCGGGCTCGTGCCGATGTCGCCGAACACGACACCCAGCGCGCCGACCACGACCGCCAACCGAGCCGTGTCGCGCGCGGTTGCGCCGTCGGTGTTCGCGTTCGCGCGCATCGAACCTCTTCCGCGGGTTGGGCGGCCTGACCGCACACACCCTGCCACCTGTGATCGCCGGGCCGGACGCGGGTGACCCGGACTTCGGCGCCCCGTCAACGGTCGGACACATCGCGTCAAGGTCGCGCTTCGCTGAGTCGCCACAGCCGAGCGAGCGCCCGAACGTCCTCGACAACGGCGGCCGCCACGCCGGGCAGTAGGCCTTCGTAAAAGGCTCCGTTGCGCACCGCCAGCGTAGGTGAACTGAGCTGGGTGATGATGTCCGCGGCGTGATCGGTGGGCGTGCTCGCCCAGCGATGCATGCGCACTACGTCGGGGTCGTCGCTGCCTGGGTCGACGCTGATCGCGGTGAAATCGTTGGATTCGTTCACCAGCCGATCCAGCCGCCGATACCGTTGCGCCACCTCACCGGCCATCCGCGCGATCTCACCGAGGCGAGCGAAATCTTTCCGACCGGTCATGCTGTCCCACACGTGGGCTGGGTCTCCCCGAGGGTGGCCCGACACCAGGCGCGACGTAGGGTTCGGGCCGGGGCGCCGGGAAGTCTGGTCGGCAGTGGACTGGTCGCGACACCGGAGGTTCCGCTCGACCATGCGCAGCGTCGAAACGGTCTTGTTCCTCGTGGCACTGGCCACCGTGGTGGCCACGTTCGCCCGGCGATTACAGCTGCCCGCGCCGTCCCTCCTGGTCGTCGCCGGGGTCGTCGTCGGGGTGCTGCCCGGGGTCCCCACCGTGGAGGTCACCCCGGAGATTGTCAGCCTGGTGGTGCTCCCGCCGCTGCTGTTTGCCGCCGGCGAGGAACTGCCATGGCGCGACCTGCGCGCGGTGTGGCGACCGGTCACCGTGCTCGCGGTCGGGCTGGTACTGGTCTCCGCCGCCGCCGTCGGGTTCGTCGCGGTCGCGCTGACTCCGCTCCCGATCGGGATGGCCTTCGTGCTCGGCGCGGTGCTGGCCAGCACCGACCCGGTCGCGGTCACCGCCCTGGGCCGGCGGCTGGCGCTACCGCCCCGGGTGCAAGCCCTCGTCCAGGCGGAGAGCCTGTTCAACGATGCCACCAGCCTGCTGCTGTTCAAGGTCGCGCTGATCGTCGCGGTGGCTGCCGGGGCGATCTCCTGGACCAGCACGCTGGCCACCTTCGCCGTGCTCGCCGGCGGTGGGGTGCTGGTGGGAGCGCTGGTCGCCGGCGGCGCCTTCCTGATCCGCCGGCGCACCGAGGACCCGGTGCTGGAGACGGTGGTCTGCCTGCTCACCCCCTACGCCGCCTACGTGTTGGCCGAGTCCGTCGGCGCCTCCGGGATCACCGCCGTCGTGGTGGCCAGCGTCATCCTCGGCACCCAGGCCAGCAGGCTCACCACCGCGCGCATCCGCCTGCAGCTGGGCGCGGTCTACCAGACCGTGGTGTTCCTGCTGGAGAGCGTGGTCTTCAGCCTGATCGGGTTGCAGCTGCCCGCGCTGGTCCGGCGGTTGCCCGGTAACGAGCAGCTGTGGCCGTTGCCCGCGCTGGCGATCGCGGCAACCCTGGTCGTGGTTCGGGTGCTCTGGGTGTTCCCGCTTGCCGCGCTCAGCGACCGCGACGGCGCCCGGATGTCCTGGCAGGTTCCGGCCGTCGTCTCCTGGGCCGGCGCCCGAGGCGTGGTGCCGCTCGCCGCCGCGCTGTCCATCCCGCTGACCCTCGGCGACGGAACCCTGCTCCCCCACCGCGACCTGGTCCAGCTGCTGACCACCGCGGTCATTGTGCTCACCCTGGTGGTCCAGGGCTTCACCCTCGCCCCGCTGGTCCGCCTGACCGGCATCGCGATGACCCCGAGGGACGTGCAGCAGGAACACAGCATCGCCCGCGCCCAACTGACCCAGACCGCGCTGGACTACCTCGATGAGTTCCAGGAGGGCGAGTCGGCGCCGGATTTCGCCATCGACCAGCTCCGGCGCAGCTGGATCGCCCGGCTCGAGCGCATCAAGGCCGACGACAGCGACGAGCAGGGCGGGGCCTTCGCGCCCGACAGCTACCGCCAGCTCCGCCGTGACCTGCTGGCGGTGGAAAGCGCGGAACTTGACCGGCTACACAGCGCCGGCGAGGTCACCGACAGCACCCGCCGCCGCATCCAGCGCATTCTCGACCTCGAGCAAGCCGGCCTCGCCGACGACCTCGGGTAGCGCTAAGGCCGGCCGGCGTCGTGGCGGGCGAGATCCCGGACAATTCGCCGACGGGCCAACGGGTGGTGCTCCAGCCGGCGCTGCGCCAAGGTGGGCGGCACGGTCAGCACGGGGCACTGGGCTCGGCTGAGGCAGTACCGAGACACCGAACCCTTCACCAGCCGCCTCAGCGCGCCGCTGGTTCCGGCGCCCACCACGAGCATGTCGTGCTCCCGGTCGGCAAGCTGTACCAGGCGGGGGCCGGGCGTGCCCCGCAGCACGACCAGGTTGACCTCCAGGTCGTTCGGAATCCCACCGAGCGCCTCCAGCCACGCCGTGCACAGCCGCTGTGCCGCCGCGTCTCGCCACAGCCGTAACAGATCCGGGCACGGCATGCGGCGGTTCGCCGCCTCGCCACCCTGCGGCACCCAGGTGATCACCGACCAGACGACCGAGTCACGCAGCCGTGCCTCAACAACGGCCCGCCGCAGCGCGTGCAAGCTGCCGAGCGACCCGCTCACGCCAACGATGATTCGATGCGATGCGTCCTCCACGAATCCCAGCAAAGCCGCACAGCGGTCAGGGCGCGGGCATGCTACGCATCGTTGACGCCGCGGCCGGCCGTATTTGTCGCGGGATTGACGCTCGCCGTGCCGCGAAAGGGAGTCCCGGCTCCGTCCGCCCAGCGCGGTGCAGCGCTGGGCCACTGCCGGCAAGATCGGATAGCGAGTCAAGATTCCATCAAGGTCGGCGCCTGAGCTGTCAAGGATGCGCCTGGGCTAACCCGCGGGAATGGTTATCTGCCAGCACATTGTGGAGTTATGAGCGGGACCGACACACCTCCTCGTAGGGGCAACCTGCGCATTTGTCTCGGCTCCGCGCCCGGCGTGGGGAAGACATTCGCCATGCTCGGCGAAGGCCGTCGGCGAGCCGAGCGGGGTACCGACGTGGTTATCGGGATCGTGGAGACACACGGCCGGCCCAAGACCGCGGCGCTGCTGGACGGGTTCGAGGTGGTACCCAGACGGCGAGCCACCTACCGGGATACCGAGCTGGATGTGCCGGCCGTATTGGCTCGCCGGCCCGAGCTGGTGCTGGTGGACGAGCTGGCCCACAGCAACGCGCCCGGCTCGCCCAACCCGAAGCGGTGGCAGGACATCGACGAGTTGCTGGACGCCGGGATCGACGTGCTGTCCACGGTGAACGTGCAGCACCTGGAATCGCTCAACGACGTGGTGGAGAGCATCATCGGCGTGCGGCAGCGCGAGACGGTGCCGGACGGGTGGGTGCGCGGCGCCGAACAGATCGAGGTCGTGGACATCACCCCCGAGGCGCTGCACCGGCGATTGGCCCACGGCAACATCTACCCACCGGAGAAGCTGGACGCCGCGGTCTCGAACTACTTCAAGCCGGTGAACCTGGTGGCATTGCGCGAGCTGGCGCTGCTGTGGGTGGCCGACGAAGTGGATGTGGCGCTGCAGCGGCACCGCGCGGAACAGCACATCACCGAGGTGTGGGACGCCAGGGAACGGGTGGTCGTGGCAGTCACCGGCGGCCCAGAGAGCGAGACCGTGGTTCGCCGCGCCGCCCGGATCGCCAAACGCGCCGGTGGCGGGGCCAACGCCGGCCGAGGGGTGGACCTGCAATGCGTCCACGTGCTGCGCAGCGACGGGCTGGCCGGGGCCCCGCCGGGCGCCCTGGCGAAGCTGCGGCGATTGGCCGACGACGTGGGCGCGTCCTTTCACACCGTGGTCGGCGGGGAGGACCTGCCGACCGCGCTGCTGGACTTCGCTCGGGGCGTGAATGCCACGCAACTGGTGTTAGGGACCTCGCGCCGCTCCCGGCTGGCCCAGTTGTTCAAGCCGGGGATCGCCGCCTGGCCCAGTTGTTCAAGCCGGGGATCGCCGCCGGGGTGATCCGCGAATCCGGCTCCATCGACGTGCACCTGGTCACCCACCAACACGCTGGGGGCGGCCCGGCGTGGCGTCGGCTGCGGCGGGTGTACCCGGGGGCCCTGCCGGTGAACCGGCTGGTGTCCGGCTGGGTGTTGGCGGTGCTGGCGCCCGCGGTGGCCACCGTCATGGGGGTGTGGTGCGCGCCGCTGTTCGGGCTGTCCACCGACGTGGTGTTGTTCTTCCTGGCGATCGTGCTGGTGGCGCTCGTCGGCGGGCTGGGCCCCGCGCTGCTGGCCGCGGTCGTCGGCGGGCTCCTGCTGAACTACTTCCTCACCCCGCCGCTGTACAGCTTCACCATCGCTGACCGGGAGAACGTGATCACCCTGGTGGTCATGGTGGTGGTGGCCGTCGCGGTGGCTCTGGTGGTGGACCGCGCCGCGCGTCGCGCCGCGCAGGCTGCCCAGGCGCGCACCGAGGCCGCGTTGCTCGCCTCGTTCGCCCGCACCGTGCTCACCAGGGTCGACCCGTTGCCTGCTCACCAGGGTCGACCCGTTGCCGCGGCTGCTGGAAAAGGTCAGCGAGGCATTCGGACTGCGCTCGGCGGCGATCCTGGAACGTGCCGCCGAGGAGAAGGCCGGCTGGCGCTACGTCGCCTGCGTAGGCGCCCCCGACTGCCTACGACCCGAAGACGCCGATACCGACGTCGAAGTCGACCCCGAGACGCATCTGATCGGGCAGGGCCGTCCCCTGGCCGCCGCCGATCGCCGGGTGCTGGAGACCGTCGGCAGCCAAGCACTGCTCGCCCTGCGCGCTCAGCGCATGGCCAGCGAAGCCGCTGACGCGCACCGCGCCGCCGAGGGCGCCGAACTCCGCTCGGCACTGCTCTCCGCGGTGGGCCACGACCTGCGCAGCCCACTGACCTCGATCAAGGCCGCGGCCGGCAGCCTGCGCGACGTCGAACTGACGCTCTCCGACGCCGACGGGGCCGAGCT
>Ga0193743_1000975_pt1 | contig 21835 bp, 20 predicted proteins | sample L2c2metaG_FD_143038 | JGI IMG/M metagenome (GOLD analysis project Ga0193743, IMG submission 143038) | Soil microbial communities from a riparian zone of the East river system, Colorado, United States - L2c2 | ecosystem: Environmental > Terrestrial > Soil > Riparian zone | place: USA: East River... | reverse complement strand
TTCGATCTGCCCGCTTACGCCGAGCAGGCCGTCGCTGGCTCAAATGCTTTTGCGCTGGCCTATGGCGCCAAGAGCGTCACCGATCCACGCAGCGAACTCGGCTTCCGCACCGACAAGTCCTTTGCGATGCCGGATGGCATTCTCACGTTGCGCAGCCGTTTCGCCTGGGCGCATGATTACGATCCCGACCGCTCGATCGGCGCGACGTTCCAAACGCTGCCGGGCGCGAGCTTCGTCGTCAACGGCGCGGCGCAGGCGTCCGACTCGGTGCTGACCACCGCTTCCATCGAGCGCAAATGGATCAACAACTGGTCGATCGCCGCTACGTTCGAAGGTTAGTTCTCCAACATCACCTCACGCTATGCCGGCAAGGGCGTGGTGCGCTATCAGTGGTGAGCGCGTAGCGAATCGGGCCACTGCACTTCCGCTTGTGGCACTTTACGGACCTTAGGCTGCCTGCCTTCGAGGGTCCGCTTTCGGCTCACTAGCAGCAACCCAGTCATCGTTAACAAGAGCCGTCCTGATACGATCAGTTTTTGATTCCATGCCTTGCTCGGCTGATGGCGATGATCACGCCCCAGATGACGCTTCAAGACGAATGCTCGACTGCCTTCACGACGGCATGAGCGCGAGGATCGCCCCTAGCGTCAGCCCGAACTTGCGATCGCTGGGACCAGCCGTCTGGTCCTCGCGTCGTAAATCCTCATGAAGGGTTCCGGCAGCCATGATTCCTCGGTTCGGCCTTGCAGGCGGTAAAGTCTGGGAAAGGCTGGCCCGGCGCCATTTCATGCATCTGAGCGCGAGAATGCTCGAACGCAGTCTCGATGAGTCAAGTTAACCAAGCCAGGTGAGCTTCATTTTGATTCCGCCTCCATGTGCAGCAATACTTCGCCGACACAGTTGGCGACTTTTCCATAGCCTTGTTTGTTGGGATGGCCATCGTGAATATGGTAGTCGGCTTCTGTCAAACCGCATAGCTTGAAACCGTCATAGAATTCCCCCCCTGCGTCCCTTATGGATTGCCGGGCTTCCATTCCAAGCTCGTTCGGGCCGTTCATCTCGTCCTTTTGAGGCAAGTGCACGAACGCGACATCGTCCTTGCCATACGCTTTTATAAAGTTGGCAATTGCAAGCCGGGATTTTTGCCTCGCGGTATGTTGGTCCCAACCGAATTTGGTTCGGAGATAATCATACACCCGGAAGGTCGCCGGCAACAGGATTCTGGCGTGCTGTTGAAGCCGTTGCAGCGAGGAACGGGGCTTTCGAAATGCGCGTATTTCGTCTACCCGGGCCGACAACTCCGCGGAAGGGGGCCGCCGATTAAAATCGCCATCGCCGCTGTTGCAGAACGAATCCACTTGGAGGCAGTGGAGAAATGTTTCTGAAAAATTCCAGCTATGCCGAAGGTAGTCGTCAGATATGAATAAAACGATCAATTTTCGCACTTGTACTTTCTTTTCGTCCGACAGGTAGCGCTGCAATTTACCCCATTGTTCAAAGCCGGTCCCGAAAAACCCGCCATTGATGATTTGATATGGGAGCGAATTGGCTTTCGCCGCCAATTGCCGAAACCAAGGCTCCGCCCCCTGTCCCTCCGTAAAGGAATCACCCAATATCAGTATGGATGGACGCGTTGGGACAACGTCGAAATCCTGGACCAACCCGTAATTGTTTGTGCGAAACCTGTAGTCGTACTCTACGTCATAGGCGTGATCGGAAAAATATACGACTGTGCTCCTGATCTCGCTGTGCGGGACGTACGTGAATATTTCTCCCTGATTTTGGAAAGTGCCGTTATCGCCATCGATGAAAAGGATACGATGGCTCCAGTCGTAAACGCTCGCGCGACCGATTGACGAGACGAAGAGATAGCAAATCAATTCGACCAAAACGACGGCCAGAATTCCGGATACAACGACCATCGCCAAAGCAACGAAAAATCCGGTTTTGGGGGACCTATCCAAATCATCTGCATGATCTGCGGCTGCGGCTGCCGGCTTGGCTTCGCTCGCGTTAACGCCATTTGACATTAGACCATCCCTACGGGTGAGCTGATGACGCGGCCGTAGCGTTCAATGGAAGGTGAACCTGACGATTTTTGCATTCGTAAGAAATTTCATCCAAATCGCGAACCGGCTATCGAACGAACCGCCGCATGGTGCGTTCTCACCCTTCTATCGCTGGTCCGGCGGATTGCAATTTCTGACAACATTAAAAAATGCACACCTGCGCCTTAAGTCGAAGTTTGCGTTGTCGGAAACAAGTCCAATTTTGGATAGGCAAAATCACCTATCGCGGGGGTAATCATGCCGACCCAAGGAATAGCCGCGATGACGACCGCAAGCAGAATAACACGGGCATCATTGAATCCAAAATCCGAAGCGTCGGTGATTGGACCGGCAACGGAGGATATTTCGACCACGGTCAACAGCGTCAGGCAAAAGACGAGGTCGCTGACAAATCGCGCGTAGTCGAAGGCGACAATCATGGTCACGATATAACTGGCTATTACAACCGCGAGCACGACTTGAAACGCGCGAGCCGAGGCTTGGCTGGCCAATGCAGATTCCGCCAAACGTCGCCGAGCAAAGCGAACGATCGGCCAATGGACAGCGATGAGGACAAGATAGACGGGAAGTCGTGCGATATTGATGGAGAACATCAAACGCGTTTTTGTGATTTCTTCCGGGAATGTCGAGAACCACATGGAGGCGACCCAGTCGGGGACAGGAGCGGTCGCGTGGCTTCGCATAAGTATCCGGAATTCCTCCTGCGACACGGAAGGATTCGCAAAAACAACCAGAGCGAAAAACAGTGCGGCGAGCGCAACGAGCGAGCACGTTATAATGAGGATGACAGTTCTGGCCGGGAGCCGCGACGCCGCGAGTGCCCTGATAAGAAGTACGCCGTAGATCGCCGGTACAAAAAGCGTGGCGTTGATGTGATGCACCAGGAGCAGTACGGCCGACAGGGCGCCCACAAGAACAAATGTGTAGGCGCGCAACGGCAAAAGCGCTGCAAGCATTGCGACGCACGCTCCAAGCACATCGAATTTGCCAAGAGTGCCCAGATAATTCTTGAACAGGAAAGGGGAACCAAACACGAAACAGGCAATGGCGAGCTTCTGAACAGGAGCGACCCGAAAGGTTCGCGTAAAAACCATCCAACCGAGCAAGACAGCAACCATCACAGTGACGAATCCTTCGGCATCAACCGCCCAGGGCGATACTCGGGATGCGAATAATGAATAGATCTCTCCCACCAGGCCACGCCTGATCAGGCCGTGATCGTAGCTGACCAATCGGTGCGCATATTCGGAGTCGCGGGTCTGAAAGGCGAAGTGAACAGCCAGGAGTACACTCGCCGAAACGACATTTATTGCGGCGATAGCTTTATAGATGCGCAAAGTTTGCTCAACAGGCCGGCCCATCAAATCCCTCGCGCGCATATATTCGGACGCAGCGGCGAGAGCAGCATTTCAACCCGCGGCACGACTTGGTTTCCCACAACGCTTCTGGCAGATCAATCGCCCGAGCTATGGTTGACGGCGACTGTCTCCCAGGTTTTCTGGCAGAATGCCCTTGTGGCGGAAGCATCGCAACCCACGGCGCTCGCTGAAAGCCGCGCATACGTCCCGATCTGCGGCGCAACGGTGAACATGAACAATCGGTAATTTTGACGACGCGCGCCCTGCTTCGTAGGGCTCTCGACCGGACACTCTCAGCATAACCAGGCTGCCGCTCGGCGCTTCTGTTTGATGAGGCGGCCTTCTTTGACAAACGTCCCCGGAGGCATCATTGATGGACCAGCTGGCCCTGCGTCACATCTCCCGGCCAGCTAAGTCAATTCAAGGCGATCGAATCGAACAATCAAGTTCAACAGACAAATCCAACCCGGGATTCGGATAACGGCATTTCTGCCGCACCCTGAGCGATGTGTATGTTCCTATCAATTGGTCGAACGGCGAAACTGGGAAAGGAGTTGAAGCTTCTCAAGCTGAATTTTGTCGGTGAGGTATGCAAATTCACCAAGGATGTTTCAGAAGCACACGGCACGTCATCTCGACGCAGCGTAAAGTCAACCGTCCTCGCGAGCGGCGCACTCAGCTTCTTCTTATACGCTTTGGATCGGGTCCCTCGCTCATCATGCAATGACGCGGAGATCGACACTGTGCTGAGCGAGATCCTTTCGGATGCTTCGTTAGCCGATTTGATGGAAATCCGTGACCCCGGAAGGGAGTATTCGGAAGCCGCAGATATCCGAGTTCGCATTGAGCGAATGAATTGTCATCTAGCGGAGGCATCATCGCTGTTGAGCACGAGGCTGGACGATCGAAACAGCGCGCTTTGGCTGGCAGCAGTCAGAATTTCTGCGGAAGCGGACCCTCGGGATGAAAATCTGCTAGTCTACATTGTTCAAAGCAGGTTACTCATCGGAGTGATCAGGTTGAACCTCGCGAAGCACCTTGAAACAATCGTCGCGCTGATGCGCTGAATTTTAATTTTCGGCGGGTTCGAAGCTTCGATAACCTTGGTGACCGGAGGCGAGTGTACACGTGAAAGGGTCTCTAAAGCGGCTTGCTCGACGACGCTTGTGGCAAACGAGCGCGCTGGTAGCGGTGATGGTCGCTTTCGGGGGCGCTGCAGTTGTGGTTTTCTATCCTCGGCGACCCGCGGTCGAAGTACGATACGACGGCATAGCGAGCGAGGTATTGCTTTTCCATGCCGAAAATCATAGCGCCTTGCCGATATTGCTCGAAATCGAAAAATTCGAGGTCTCTACCTTGAAGTTCGGGAAAATCGGTTACGATCGATTTGATGTGCGATTCGCGAAAAATACCACAGTCGTTGCCAGTAACGGGTCAACAAGCATCGCGATACCTGCGCCGACAGGCACGCAACCATATCTGTGTTCGCAATTGAGAAGCATAGGCTTCTTTCTGGATTATGGACCACTTCGGAATGGCAGGTTGCCGGAACGATTTTCTGCCGAGCGGACGAAACAAATCGCGAGCGACCTTCGATGCTCGTTCACGGTCTCGGAAGCCCGCGCTGCTGAAAAAAATCCAGCCGAATATGAGCTTCGTCTGGCGTGCGACAAAGTCTCCTGGATCAATGACTGTGTCGCTACTGTTCTTTCGAGCGCGAATTGAAAACTGTGTTCGGCCTCAGTTGTTCTTCAGCACTTTATAGAGCCGAAAATCTTGTAGCCGATCGACAGGTGCCAGTGCCTGGGTCTGCAATACCTCAAGGTCATCTCCTGAATCCGGCCCGTGAACTATGACGAAGTCGAATTGTCGTAGGTATTCCGGGAGGTCAATTTCCTGCCGCCAGAACTCCCTTTTGATATCGCTGAGCATGGTCGCTGAGCCGCGGGGAGTAGATTGAATCACGGGATCTCGAAATCGCAAGATCTGTTGCCCGTTCAAGACGAACATGGATTGGACCAATGCTCTTCGCGTAATGACCGCATACGCACCGACGTGGTAGAGTCCGATGGCATCGTTCGCGAGTTGCTGTGTCGTCATTCCATTGTGCACAACGAACAACTTGCTACCCTGAGGCACATTTTGTGCGATTTTGACGAAGGATTCGGTGCCGGTCTCGGAGTTGCGCCACGATTGCCACTGAAGACCGACGATACCGATCGTCATCAGCGCGACGATGCTCATGATCGACGAGAGGCGAGCGGCTCCCTCGATCGATGGACAACAGGATGCGATCGATACCAGAACCGACATAAACAATAGTCGCCAGCTTACGTAGAAAGTGTCGGCAATCTGATCCGGCATCAGGAAGAAGACAAAAACAGATATGCCGATCGGCCAAGCCAGATCCTTGTGGAAACGGATCCATCGGCGGCGAAACATCTCAAAGATGAACAGACCAAATAGCGCGAGGATCGCCACATTCCAAATTGGATGGCCAACATCAATCAGACGGTCGAGTTCGCTGAGGCGTAGATAAGGCGGCTTGAACGCGGTGAAGGTCAACTCGGGCCGCGGTTGTGTCACCGCCGTGTACACCATGACCGTAAGCACCGGGATACACTGCGTTCCGTCTCGAAGCAGACGCAGCAGCCCGATCCAGATATCGGGAAGCCTATTTCCGGATTTCAAGACGGAACGTAGCTCGTAACTGAGGAGAAAAAGCCCGTAAAATGCCCAGCCATAGAAGTGGATGAAGTATAACGACGTTGAAAACAAGGTAGCCAGAACCAGGCGTCGAATCCAATGCGCCTGATCGGCTGAAATCCACCATGCTGCTGCCAACAGCGAGCAACCGACGCTCAGCTCGAAATTGAGAAAGGCAAGCCTGAAGGCGGAGCTGAACATGAAAGGAACCGAGAGCAAGGGAGCATAGGTCGACCGCGACAGCAGCGCGCGGTTCAGCGCAAAGCAGCCGAGGACAATGGAAGCCCCGCTCAAGGCGAGAAAGAGCTTTCCGGTCCATTCGAGGTCAAGGATCCGGCCCACCACGATCACCCAGAGATCCCAGCCCAGATTTGGCAGAGGGGACCATTGTATGTCGTACAGCCGGGAGAGCAGCGGATCAGCGCGATTCAGGAGAATAAAGCCGCGCGCGAGGTGATTGGGGTAGTCCTGTAGGCCCGGATATTTGAAGACAAATATCGGTCCAATGGCTATCGTCAGAAGAACAGCCGTCCAGCAAGCCAATTCGGCGCTCGATCGGACGCGCAGCTGGTTGTCTTCAACGACGAGAATATCTTCGGCTGACACGGGTTTATCGACCTGTCGAAACATTCATTCTCAAGCCTTGGACCCCCTCGGCGCGCGGTAAGCCATGCGCGGCGGAGCCCGGAATTCGGCGTAGCTCACGCCCTCGATGCTATCACAAAGGTTCGAACGGTGCGGTGGCCGGGATGCCTGACAATAACTTGATGATCTCGCCAAAGTCGGTAGTTTGCTCCGGTGTCCAAAGTCCTGATTGTCACGAACGATTTTCCGCCGCGCGTCGGCGGCATTCAAGCCTTTGTGCATTCCCTTGCCTTGCAGCTGCCGGCGCAGGTCGTCGTGTACGCGCCGGCCTGGCAGGGTGATGTCCTGTTCGATCGGACGTTGCCTTTCCCTGTCGTCCGCCATACCGCGTCGTTGATGCTTCCGGGGCGGCAAGTGCGGCAGCGGGCCATCGAAATCATGAACTCCCATGGTTGTGACACCGTGCTGTTCGGTGCCGCGGCTCCGTTGGGGTTGCTCGCCCCATCGCTGCGTAAAGCAGGGGCGCAGCGCATCGTCGCGCTTACCCATGGCCATGAGGCCGGCTGGGCCGCGCTCCCAGGCGCCAGCTCCCTGCTACGCAAGATCGGCGATTCTGTCGATGTCATGACCTATCTCGGGGGTTACTTTCGCGCCCGCCTGGCCAGGGCGCTGTCGCCGGCGGCGATCGCGCGCATGCAACAGTTTGCCCCAAGCGTGGATACCGATACGTTCCGACCCGGGGCCGGTGGCCTCGCCATTCGCGAGCGGCTCGGACTGGCGCGGAGGCCGAACATCCTCTGTGTTGCGCGCCTTGTTGCGCGGAAGGGCCAGGATACGCTGATACGGGCTCTGCCGGAGGTGCTCGCCTGTCATGACGCCGCCCTGGTGTTCGTTGGCCATGGCGGATATGAGGGAAAACTTCGAAATATGGCCAAGAAGCTCGGTGTCGCGGCCAACGTGGTTTTCGCGGGAGAGGTCTCGGCTGCGGATCTGCCGGCTTACTATGACGCGGCAGATGTGTTCGCGATGCCGTGCCGAACGCGTCTGGGCGGACTTGATGTCGAAGGCCTCGGCATTTCCGCTCTCGAAGCGGCGGCGACCGGTTTGCCGGTAATCGTGGGAGATTCCGGCGGGGCACCTGACGCGGTCATCGATGGCGAGACCGGGTTTGTGGTGCCGGGCAGGGATCCAAAGGCGGTCGCGAGCCGGCTCAAGCAGTTGCTGGCTGATCCCGCGTCAGCAAGGGCAATGGGGCAGAGGGGGCGCGCCTGGATGGAACAAGCGTGGCGATGGAATTCGACGGGACACCACCTGAATGATCTGATTGCCCCGCGGGACAGCGCGGCTTGACGATGCGCGTTGCCCGATGCCCGTTGACCTTCAACACTTGATCTGGTCAGCAGTTTTAAGATGCTTTGACAGGATCGCCTGCTCGTATAACGACAGGAACGCGGGAGCCAAGCTGTCGCTGTCGTAGCGGGTCGCCTCTCGACGGCCCCAATCGCCGTGGCTCTTGCGCAGCGCGGGCTGGGTCACCAGCAACTCCAGTTTCTTGCTCAGGTCCTCCACGTTTCCGGGCTCAACCAAAAAGCGGGCCGCTTCGCCTTGTAGCACTGTTCGATAACCGACGTTCGCCGCGGCGACGACAGGCTTTCCGCTAGCCATTGCCTCAACCAGAACAATGCCGAATCCCTCTCCGTAGAGCGACGGGGCACAAAACAGGTCACATGTCGCATATAGCTGCGGAAGATCGATATCTTCGACCCGACCAAAGAAGGTGACGTTAGGGATTTTATCGTTGGCCGCGGTCCACTCAAGCATCTGGCGTTCGGGACCGTCTCCGGCGATCAGCAACCGAACTGGGAGTTGCTGCCGGCAAAGTTCCTGATACGCCTTGAGCAGTATCATCGCGCCTTTACGCGGTTCTAATCGGCCGACAAATAAAATGTTGACGCGATCGCCAGGATACCCGTCAAGCGATCGGACGTTGTCGTGAAAGCGTCGCAGGTTGACGCAGGGCGGAATGACGGATCCGGCCAGATGAAGATCCTTCTGCACGGCGGATGCCAGGACGACGCCGTCCAATTTGGCGATAATGCACCGATTAAGAACGCCGTATAGCAATCTTTGAACAGGACCGGATGCCGTCCCGGGGGGCACGGCATGAAAGGTAGCGACGCTCGCCGCTTTCGATAGGAAAAGCGCCTGCAGAGGCAGAAAAGGATTCAGCGGCGTATGCAGATGCAATATGTCAAATGCAGCTGAACGCAGCAGCGTCTTGAGGCGGTTGTACTCCTCACCCGCGGCCACCGAGATTTCAAAGGCGGTCTTGTTGAAGGATACCAGTCGTCCATATCCAACCTGCATGATCGAGAGAGAATTGTCGGGACGCGCGGGATTGGTTTGCTGCGCGCCTGAAATGCGGGGCGCGATCACCGTCACGTCATGTCCCAACGCGGCGAGCGAGCAGGATAGATCGAGGATATGTTTCTGAACGCCTCCTGGGCGGTCGATGTCATACGGACACAACTGTGCAATTTTCAAATCAAAGCCTTTTCAAAACGATAACATTCCGCGAAGCCTAATTGTTCGAGCAACAAAGGTATAGGGCTCCAACGCCTCAACAGAAATTGAGACGGGGATTCTGGCGGCCTTGCCACCAGATGCTTGCGCCGATACGTTCAAACTCATGTCGGAAATTCCAAAAATCTTGCATCAGACGTGGCGCACGGCGGATTTGCCGATGCCCTATGCCAAATGGCGCGCCGGCTGGATTGCGAATCATCCTGGCTGGAATCACCGATTTTATGACGATTCAGCAATACGAAGCTTCGTGACCGGCCGGGCGGCGACGTGGCTTTCGACATTCGATGCGCTTCCAAGCATGATTCAACGTGTCGATTTTTTCCGCTATTTGGCCGTTTACCTGGACGGCGGAATGTACGCCGATGTCGACATGATTTCATATCGATCCTGCGAACCGTTGCTGGTCGGAGCTGCCTGCGTGCTCGGAATCGAGAACCACGTCAGCACCTGGCTTCAGCGCAGGCTTGGCTATCAGCGTCCATGGCAGCTTGCGAACTTCATTTTTGCGGCGACCCCGGGACACCCCTTGCTCGGTGCGCTTCTGGAAGATATCGCACGGCACGCCACCACGCCGGTGGTGAGCGATCATCATCTTCAGGAAATAACGGGGCCGCGTCTGCTGACGCGGATCACGTATGGGCTGGCGGCAGATGCCCGAGGTCCGATCAGGTTGCTTCCCCAGATCAATTGGAATCCGCCGGCCGCCTATCCGAGGATAGGGGCACTTGGTCGGCGTATTCATGCCCGGCACGTCTGCGTGGGAAGCTGGCGAACGCAGCGGCATTGGTGGCAGCGCCCGACAGAAGGGCGGCTCGGGCATCACATTCGACCGCCCAATCCGTTCGCGGAGCCGTTGACGATCTAAGTCAGGGGACAGCAACAACATCCCTTGCATCAGACCTCTACGAGATCGTAAATTGGATCGTTCCAAGGGCGCCCGACTGTAAGATGAGCAGCAGGCTTTGATGAGAGTATTGTCTTTCCGCGCCCGCCTCGTCTCCCGGTGCCGACGCTTGCTGACCTCCTCCCGCTCGGTGGCTGAGAGTAACGAAGGTAACGTGCGAACTCTGTCGCGTTTGATCGGTGAGCAGGCGGTACGACACTGGAAAGTGTACCTTGCGAGCTTCATCTTGATGGCCGTGCTTGCAGCATGCGTAACTGCGACAGCCTATTTCATCGGCACCGTCGTCAACGCCACGGCATTGACGAAAGACTTTCACAGCGTAGCCGTCACCTGTGTGCTGATCATAGCAATCTTCCTCATCAAAGGCTTCTCGCAATACGCCCAGGCTGTGCTTCTGACCGGTGCGCATGCGAACACCACCGCGTCGTACCAGAAGATGTTGTTCGACAGGATGCTGCATGAGAGCGTCGACTATTTCTCGAGTTCACACTCGTCAGATACCGTCAGCCGGTTCCGATTGAGCACCGAGGCGCCCGCCAAGGTCATTGATCTGACTATCTGCGCGATCGGTCGCGAGGGCCTTTCCGTTCTCGGCTTGGTCGCCGTGATGATTTATCAGGATCCTCTGTTGTCGCTTGGCTGTTGCCTGTCGGCGCCGGTCTTCCTTGCAATTGCCAGATTATCACGCGCCAAGCTTGGGATGGTGACGCTGAAGTCGATCCGGGCACAAAGTCTGGCTGCGGAGTTTTTGCAGGAAACAGTCCATGGAATGAGGATGATCAAGGCGTTCGGGCTGGAAAGGTCGATTCGCGCTCGCGCCCATGACAGGATCGAATCGGTTCGTGAGGCGGATCAAACGATCGGAAAGCTGAAATGGCGTCTGATCCCCTGGTTCGAAGCACTGAGCGGCTGCATCGTGGCGTTGATCATTCTCTACGGCAGCTATCGCATAATCTCCATGGGGGCGACGCCGGGGGCGTTGATCTCGTTTCTTGCCGCCTTCATGCTGGCCTACGAGCCGATCAAGCGCTTGACCAGTTTTCCGGCCGACGTCTCCGGCGCTCTGGCGGGTGCGCGGATGCTCTACGAAACGCTGGATCGCGAACCGTCCGAACCCGACGATAGCGGAAAGCCGGAACTGGCCGTGAACGCAGGTCGAATCGTCATAGAAAATGTGAGCTTCGCCTATCGGCAAGGGACCGCGGTCTTGCGTGAACTTTCTCTGACGGCCGCCGCCGGGCAACTCACGGCCCTGGTCGGCCATTCCGGCAGCGGAAAGTCTACAATCTTTAATTTGCTGCTGCGACTGTACGAGGGCTACGATGGCCAAATCACGATCGACGGTCAAAACATCGCCGACGTTTCGCGCAACTCGGTAAGGCGTAATATTGCCTTTCTTGGGCAGGATGCGTTTTTATTTTATGGCACCATCGGAGAGAACATTGCGGTGGGCAATCTGAAGGCTGGTCGCGATAAAGTTATCGCCGCATCGCAGGCGGCTAACGCCCACGATTTTATCATGGGTTTTCCCTTGGGCTACGATACCCCGGTGGGAGAGAACGGCCTGGCGTTGTCAAGTGGACAGCGGCAGCGTATCTCCATCGCCCGTGCGTTTCTAAAGAATGCGCCAATTGTTCTTCTGGACGAGCCGACGACCTCACTGGACACTATCTCGGAGCGGGAGGTCCAACGCGCGATTGCTCGGCTGTGCGAAGATCGTACGACCCTCGTGATCGCGCATCGAATGCACACGATCGTTGACTCGTCCGCGATCTATGTCGTTGGCAGTGGAAAAATCGTGGAATCCGGAGATCATTCGACACTGCTGAGAAGCGGATCCACCTATCAGGCGTTGCAGGCTGAATTGGTTGATTAGGCTGATGTATGGATTGTGGTGGGAATGTCTTCAGAAATTCCAAAAATCTTTCACCAGACGTGGCGCACGGCGGATCTGCCGATGCCTTTTGCCAAATGGCGCGCTGGTTGGATCGCGAACCATCCGGCGTGGAATCACCGGTTCTATGATGATGCAGCCATACGAAGCTTCATGGTCGACCGTGCACCGCAATGGCTCGCGACCTTTGACAAGCTTCCTCGGATGATACAGAGGGTCGATTTTTTTCGCTACCTTGTCGTCTATCTCGACGGGGGACTCTATGCTGACGTCGATATGCTGTCGTATTTGCCGTGCGATCCGCTTCTCGAGAACGCCGGCTGCGTGCTGAGCATTGAACATCACGTCGGCAAGCGCTTACAAAAAAAGTTCGGCTACAAAGGACCGTGGCAGCTTGCGAACTTTGTCTTTGCCGCTGTGCCCGGTCATCCTTTTTTGGCAGCCCTGCTGGAGCAAATAGCGCAATCTGCTGCATTGCCGACGCCAAATGACGATAGCGTGGAGGATATCAGCGGTCCTCGTATGCTAACGCGCATGGCTTATGCGCTAAAACCCGCGGAAAAAGCCGCGATCAAGATTTTACCACAGATCCATCTAAATCCACCGGTGTTCTACCCGCGCCTGGGGCCGCTTGCTCGCAATATCTATGCTCGTCATATTTGTGCGGGAGGCTGGCGCACCAATCGAGCTAGATGGTGGCAAAGGTCGTGGCGCGACTTTGGACCAAAAGGGCAGTTGCCGAATCCCTTTGAAACCGCCGGCCCCACTTTGCCTTGAGATATAGCAACAGAGCTGCGTCCGGTTGGTGTCGGGAGCAAGCCAAACTCAATGACCGACCGAGGGGCTGGGAAGCATCCCCGACACGAACCGATTAGCCTGCATGACGCCGAAACCCATCGGCGTATGGATGCTAATACGATACGGAATGGCGATATCGCCACCGACGATGGGCGCGAGCCACACCTCCATATCCTGCTGGGCAGCGAGATATTTGAACATGAACCGGTTCGGATCATATCCGGCAACGGGTGAAAACGAAACCGAGCATACAACGGCTTTGCCCTGATACCCGACCTCGGTTTTCACGTCCTCAAATCGCTTGAATGTCAGCTTGAGATCGTAACGCAGCTGGCCGTCGAAAATCGATATGGTATTCGAGCATGTCTCCGGCCCCGCTTCGCGGCCTGCGCTTTCGTTGACCAGGGAGGCCGTCAGAGGGTCGACGACGCTCTTCCGATGCGCTTCTGTCAACGGCAACAACGCGCCGTTCGGGACGGGTTCGGGATCGATAAGCACGTCTTTGGCGATGCGATCCTTGAAGCCGACCCGCACTTTCTCGCTTCGGTCTCGGATTACGATGGTAGAAGCGTAGGCCGTTGGGGTCGGGCCATCGCGCGAACGGGCGCCGCTGGCCACGATCTCGCCGGAGCCGTTCGCGATAATTTGTACCAGGCCGGTCGTGCCCGCGGTCACGATTGCTTTATAATGGAGGTGGTCCAGGTCGACAGCGGCGGAAATGGCACCAATGGTGATGCCCGCAAGCGTCACGCCATAGGACGCCTCGAATTTGACCTGGGCCCGTGCTGCTTCGCCCGTCGAGGCGAGTGACAACGTCAAGGCGATCCAGAGGGCGAAACGCAGATAATGCCCGGCCGGCGTACTGTGCAGCGCGAAATCCGATGATTTTCCTGTCGAATTCAACGCCATTGGTACCAGCCGCCGTACGCGGTTATGTTGCCGGTCGGCCTTAAAAAATGCAATATACGCCAGCTCGCTTTGGTCAAATCCTGCGGAATCGCGCCTTGTGTCTAAAGGCCAACTGAAACCGGGCGAGAAGCGGCCTGTCCAGCTCTGAATGGGACAAAGCAAACGGGGCCTGCGTACAGTTGAGCAGGGAAGCCGCCGGACCGCGATGATATATTCTCTCAAAAGCTTCTTTCCGACACTCTACATCGGACGGGTGTTCGTCCGTACGGTTTTTGAGATCTGCCTGCTCGTGTTATTGGTCGAGGGCCTTTACCTGTCCGAGCGGTTCATCTCGATTCTGAAGACGATCATTGATCAGCCGGTGGGGCTGGCAAATGCAGTGCCGCTGCTGATCTGGACCGCCCCGGAGGTTCAACTTGCCTTACCGCTTGCCGTCCTGATTGCGACGTACCGGGTCGTACTGCAGTATCGCGAAAACCGGGAATTCATCGCCTTCGCATCGGGAGGTCAGGGACCTTCGGCATTTCTGTTTTTTGCTGGTCTCATAGGGCTGTCTGCGCTGCTTTGCAGCATGTTGATCTCCGGCGAGATAACGCCGCATGCCAAGTTTGCATTTCGAGAAAAGCTCAACGCGGTCCGGTATGAGGCGTTGCTCGCAGGGAGCTCTCCCGGTCAATTTCTGTATTTTCCCGACTACACGATTTATGTCTGGCCAACTGACGGTGCCGCCGGACGGCCGATTTTCGTCAAACAGACTCGCGACGACAAAAGCTATCGCATCATGAACGCAAAGCAGGCCGGGATTATCGACGAGTCGGCAAATGGATACCTGGTCATCGGCGTTCGCGGCGTGACGATAAGCGATTTTCCGAACGAGAGCGAAGGTTGGACCGCCACCGATCCCAAATCGGTGGCGAAGGCAGCCGAATCGTTCTGCACAGACTGTGGTTCGTCGCCGTTCAATACGGCGCACGCCGATAGCCTGGTTAAAACTCTGGAAATCGAAAACCTCGTGCCGAATAAACCGCGCGGTGTCTCCCTGGATGAATGGACGACGATGGAGTTGCTCGGGTGGGTGTCTGCTCCAAGCAGACCGACGCCGGACTCTGCAGGCATTGAAGCCATGCGCCGATTTGCTCGCGCCTTACTTTGCTTTATCGCGCCATTTCTGGCCTGGCTGACTTTGACGTTTACGACGCAACGCTCCCAAGTTTTCGCGCTGCCTTTGGCGTGTGCCGCGGTGATGGTAATCGATATCGGATTCTCGCAAATCATTACACATTTATCGACGAGCGGTGCGGTGCTGTCGCTGGCGATCCTGCTCGCCGTGACGTCCGGTCTCTTGGCCGCCTTGATCGCCCAGATTGTCGCCCGGCAACAACTGCTGATATTCCCCGCGTTGGGAAGGTCATGAGTTTTCCGGTGTTGGCACGATGGCACAGATCTTGGCCCGGCCGGCTCATTCGTCGCGCCGTGCCTGTTCCGTTCGGTTGGCACACACGCTATCTGGTGAGGAGTTATTGTCGCCAAACAATTCTGGTGACATGCGCCATCCTGACGATCGCTCTATCGATTGACCTGACATTCTATCTATCAAAGGTGCTGGCGACGATCTCGCTGTGGCAAACGTCCTGGGTCTCTATTCATCTTGCGCGCTACGTCGTGCTGCGCGGCACCGACTTTTTGGCTGAATTACTGCCGCTAGCCAGCTTCTTTGGGGTGTTCTGGGCCGAGGTTGAGCACACGTTTTCGCGTGAACGTTTGATCGTTTGGCTAAGTGGGCGGACCCCGCAGCAGTGCCTCCTGCCGGTTCTGCTCTTCGGTGTATTTGTGGGTGGCGTACAGTTGGCTCTTAACTACTATCTACGGCCGCTTGCGGTGATGGCGATGGCCAAAGACCACCTCGGATTCTACGGTGAACGTTTCGACCCGCGGCCGCAGCCCGATCCCCGATGGGCGGCGGCGGGCCGGGACGTGATTCAGGCGATTGTCGAGCCGGGAGATCCGCCCTCGCTTCGCGATGTGAATATCTACCGTATGAACAAGGAACTCTCTCTCCAGACGTTCTTTCGGGCGAAGGCAGCAAGGCCAGTGAAGGCCGGGGAATGGCTCCTCATCGACGGATACCAATGGTCGCCGCCGCAGATGTCGGACGAGGATGGACCCAATTCGGCCAAACCCCCGCCTGCGGCGATCGAACCGGCACCGTTTGCGGAAAAAATGATCGACCTAGATATCTCGCCAACCTGGATCAGCAACGATCGGGTCAATGCGCGCTACCTGACCAACGACATATTCACCGCACTGGGCAAAGAACACTTCTTCCCCGACTTTGAATACCGTACTTGGGAACACGCCCGCTGGTCACTGCCGCTGTTCTGCATAGCGATGCCGTTTCTTGCAACCAGTCTGTCGCTGCTATTGTTGGCCAGGAAGATCGCGTTTGCACAACTCGCCATCATTGCGGTGATGGGATATATGGCAAATGCCCTCATGAAGGTTTTCATACTTCTTGGCGAGCACGGCCATATTCCTGCCCTCGTCGCAGGCTGGCTCGTCCCGGTGACGACGCTCGCAGTTTGCTTCGCCTTGACCTTCGTTCGATTCAGTTCCAAAGCAAGCCAAGGCAGCGGCGAACAACTGGTCCACGCCACACACGACCTGGACACCCGTAGATTTTTCACGGCTAGGAAATAGAACGTCTGTCTAAATACACACTTCGGACGTCAGGATGCTGCAAGATCTCGTCGGCAGAACCCTCGACAAAGATCCGGCCCGAATCGATGACGTAGGCTCGGTCGACGCTGCCGAGTGTTTCCCTCACATTGTGGTCTGTAATCAGGATGCCCAGACCTTCCCGTGTGAGAAAGCTTATCATCGTCCGAATCTCCTCAATTGCGATCGGATCAATTCCGGCAAACGGCTCGTCAAAGAGGATGAACGAAGGCCGGGCGGCTATTGTTCGTGCGATCTCACACCGTCGGCGCTCTCCTCCTGAAACCTTGCCCGCAGACGTCCCACGAACGTGTTGAAGCCTGAACCGCGCCAGCAGCGCATCCGTGAACCTCAGTCGGCGCAACTTATCGGATTCATAGGCTTCCAGAACGATCATGATGTTCTGTTCTATCGTCAGCCTGCGAAACAGCGACGGCTCCTGAGGTAGATAGTTCAACCCTCTGCGCGCTCGCTGATGGATCGGCAATGTGGTGATGTCCTCACCGTCCAGATAGATGTGCCCGGAGTCGGGGGAAATTGCGCCGACGACCATCTGAAATAGAGTTGTCTTCCCGGCCCCGTTCGGACCAAGGAGCGCAACTGCTTCGCCGCGGTTGACATGAATGCTGATCTCGGATGCGACCTCGCGCAAGCCATGTCTCTTGGAGAGATGATTAGCGACAAGCACTGGCCGAAGTCCTTTGCGACAAAGAAGCCCGCCCTTACACCGATTTTTGCTACCTACTCGACTGTCGCAGCGCCTTCGTCAAGGCAACCATTGCTCAAATTGCTCAACCCTGCACGAATTTCATCATCTCTCGACGAGCTTCATCGTCGCTGAATTGCTGCGGCGGCGACTTCATGTAATAGCTTGACGGTCCGATTATTGCGCCACCGAGCTTTCGATCCAATGCGATCTTCGCGCATCGAATGGCATCGATCACGACGCCGGCCGAGTTCGGCGAATCCCAAACCTCGAGCTTCAGCTCCACGCTGATCGGTGTCCCTCCGAAACCGGTGCCTTCCACTCTGATGTGGGCGAACTTGCGATCCTGCAGCCATGGCACATAATCACTCGGTCCGACATGAATCTGCTCCCCATCAAACGCGTCGTGAAGCTGACTCACGACGGATTGGGTCTTCGAGATCTTCTTTGAGGTAAGCCGGTCTCGCTCGAGCATATTCAGAAAGTCCGAATTACCACCAAAATTCAGCTGATAGGTGCGGTCGACGGTGACTCCGCGCTCCTTAAATAGATTCACGAGTGTGCGGTGGATGATGGTCGCTCCCACCTGACTCTTGATGTCGTCCCCAATGATCGGCAATCTGCTGTCTTCGAAGCGCTTTCGCCAGGCGGCGTTCGACGCAAGGAAGACCGGGATGCAATTGATATAGGCGCATCCCGCGTGAATCGCGGCGTCAGCGTAATACTCGCTTGCCTTTTGCGAGCCCACCGGCAGGTAAGAAACGACAATTTCGGATCCGGAGCGCTTGAGCGCGTCAACGACATTCACGGCGTTCGATTTGGAAATCTGGACCTTGTCCCGCAGAAACTCCCCGATGCCATCCAGGGTCTCGCCCTTCTGGACCTTGATACCGGACTTTGGAACGTCGAAGAATCTTACTGTGTTGTTCGGCTCGGCGTAAATCGCTTCGGAAACATCGCGCCCGACTTTTCCGTGAGAGACATCGAAAGCGGCGGATATGACAACGTTCTCGACTGCATAGCCGCCAAGCCTTGGATTCATGAGGCCCGCCATCGGCAGGTTAGTTGGATTTTCCCGGTAATGGTGAAGCCCTTGGACCAAAGCGGATGCACAATTGCCGACTCCGACAATCGCGACGCGAATTTCAGGCGACCCCATTAAGACACTCTTTTTATTGAATTATCCGGCGCGCGGATCGCGCGGATGCCCCGACCGTCACGACCATAAGTCATAATTCGCGCCAACTCTATCAAAACCCACTTTTGACTACGTTACAAAACGTCAATGCGGGCTTGCACTTACGCGAGTTCTGGCGCTATCGCACTCGAAATGGCTCGCCTCCCAGTACGAAAGTTCTAGGCGGGTGGGATGGAAGCATGATCGTAGAGGACAAATCCGTCCTACAACCAACCCTGCAAGATCAGCTTGGCAAAGCCTGCTGGAATAGCGCCGCCCCTAGCAGTACCAAAAGCCCAGCGCCAATTCCGGCGACCACATCATCATAGACAATGCCGATCGCCGGTGGGCCACCGACGGCGATATTGACCGGCCATGGCTTGGAAATATCCAGCAATCGGAAAAGCAGCAAAACCGCGATCTGCTCCGCCGGCTTACTGCTGTCGACGAGAAGCAATCCCACCAGCGCACCGCTCACTTCATCGATGACGATGATTTGCGGATCGTCCTGTTTCAGGTCGGCAGCGATCCAGCCCGCGCTCGCAATCGACAGAGCAATGACGACCGCGACCACCACCATCTGAAGCGGCATGGAAGATAGCCTGAGCCACCAATAGAGCGGTAGAACCGTTATGGTGGCCACCGTTCCCGGACCGACAGTCGCGTAGCCGCATCCAAACCAGGTTCCGAGCAGATACCATAGGCCGCGCTCCTTTCGAAGCCATTTATGAAATCTAGAGAACCGCACGATAGCATCCTTCCGTTGACCAACCTTTGGATACCTTCCGCGGCAACCATCGGTTCGGAGCCTGGTGATCCCGTGGATCGAAATCCGGCTTGACCATTTGGTTGCTGCAGTCGGCGCTTACGGCGGCTTACAACGCGTCTGAAGCCCCTTTGTCGCGAGCGACAGGCGCACCATGCTTTCGGAAGGCGTTAAGGCCTATAAATGAAAGCAGCAAGATCGCAGCGGTGGCACCGATGGTCGCAAAGGGCAGAATGACATGCCAGATACCGAAAACCAGAAAGGATCGATAGCCCGCATAGGCTAGCAGGATCGGCAGCGCGATCGCTATCACGGGGATGTTTCCCGGAAACTGCAGAAACCTGAATTTGGCTCGCTCTCGCCATAGTGGTTCTACCCAAACGCCAAAAGCGATCGTGCAGCAATTCAGAGTGATCCAAAAAATGATCAGGCATGCCCGGTAAACAATCTGTCCCACAAGCGCTACCCACTACGCCAGTTGATCTGCTGGCAAGCCGCGGGGGACCGGACAGTCAGACAGGCGGGAAAATAGCGTCGTGCGTGCCGCGATCTCTTCAAGCGCTTCGGTCTCCAATATTTATTGGCAGCGTTCTCGAATTCAGCCGCCGAAGCTGATCTGAGATCGAAGCCCTTCGTGGACAATTTGCAATAGTCTCGGCGCTCCGACAATGGGTCATTGCCGTCGCGGGCGCTGCTTGTTTTCGTTCAGCAGCCTTATTAGGCTGGCTTCGAAAGGTATCAAAGGGGCGGTCCTGCCGGCGGCACGACTTGCACCAATTGGACGGCCGGCAAGACAGGCAAGTCATGATTGCAAGCATTGTACGCGCACGGTTTGTCTGGATAGGGCAAAGCGCTTTCCAGGCTCTTATCGCCTCAAAAGTAAAGCCTAATCAAATCACGCTCGCGGGTTTTGCGCTGGTATTGGTAAGCTGTGGCCTCTATCTATGGACGAGGGACATGTTCGTCCTTGGTGTCTCTCTGTCCTTGTCCTACCCAATCGATGCCATCGACGGAGCCATTGCGCGCAATAGCGGCTCGGTGACCAGGTTTGGCGGGTATCTTGATTCCGTCGTTGATCGCTATCAGGAAGTCGCTGGCTACTTCGTCGTTGGGATCGTCACGGGATGGTGGATCGGCATTTTTACGCTAACCGTCGGTTCGTTACTGGTAAGCTACAACAAAGCGGCCGCGGCACTTCAGGTGCCGGTTGATAACAAAGGTTGGCCCGACTTGATGGAGCGCGCGCGTAGAACCTGGCTGTTCTGTGCAGCTCTCATTCTCAATAACGCGATTCCGGTGCCGGAATTCCTCGGCGGAAGTTTCGCGCGCGTTGCCATTTGGTATATCGCGGCTCTGGTTCATTTTACCGCCATTCAGCGAATCATGCGGGCACGACGTTTGCTGGTGGATGCGCCAAAGTCGGATATTTGATCTCGATGTATGCGGTGGTTTACCGATTGGCGAAGATCGTTCCGAAACTCCCACGTGCACTGCGCCGGGTGATCGCAGTCGTTGTGGGAAGCATGGCATGGGCGCTGACGCGCCGCGAGCGCCGGAATGTTGTTTCCAACGTAACTCAAGTGCTTTCGTTGCCGGATCCGCGTTCCCTGGCCGCGCGAATTCAGGCGCAACTGATCGGTCGCCGGATTTTCTGCAACTGCATTGATAACTATCTGGAGCTCTTTGCGCTGCCTGCGTTAACGACCGATGAGGTTGTCGCACGAATGGAGCTAAGTGGAATTGAATACGTGCTGGAGGCGATTGCTCACGGACACGGAGTAATTCTGTTTTCTGCTCACCTCGGTCCGTTCGAGACTTTGCCATTTGCCATGTTCCGCATGTTTTCCCAGTTCAACTGCGAGATGGTTATCCCGGTCGAAAAAGTCAGCGATGCGCGTATGCTGAATTTGATGATCGAGCTGCGTAGCCGGTCCGGAGCGCACTTCGTCCCGTTGGATGGCGTCGGTGCTATCGTGACCATGGTAGAGGCTTTGCAGAGGAACCAGTTTGTAATGATTTTGGCTGATCGGGCTATCAAGGGAAGAAGTGCAAAGCTGGAGTTTTTCGGTGCCGAAGCCAAACTTCCACGCGGACCGGTAGATCTGTCTCTAAGAACCGGTGCTCCGCTCGTGGGAGCGTTTGGTTGGCGCGGTCCGGGCGGGAAATTGCATTGCCAATTTACTAGATTGACTTTTGCGTTACCTGAAGACCAGCGAGACAATCCCGACAAACTGCAGACGGCGATTGCGTGCGAACTGGAGGCTCGCATAGCTGGGCACCTGCACGAATGGGTAGTGTTCCAGCCTATCTGGACGCATGGGGGGCGGGCCTCACGGCCTTAGGCGGACGGTTGAGGTGATGCAGGTGACCCCCTTATTCATGGAAGACTTCTTCACCACCACGCCGGCCTTTTAGGCTTCTGGTACCTGCGGCAGGGGCTTCGTGCGCTCGAATATGTCAGATACCTCTGGTTCATGAGCACAAAATCGTGATTAGCGAAGGTTGACGGTCAGTGAAGAAGCGGCCTCGCTCACGAGAGGGATCCTGTTGGCGCCGGACCTAGAGCGGCTTCCACTTGATATGGGTCACTACTCGTATCCGGCATGTCGAAAGTAGTTAGCGCATTGCTCGGGGGCAAATGTCTTGATGAGCTTGCCGATCA
>Ga0193743_1000974_pt1 | contig 21836 bp, 17 predicted proteins | sample L2c2metaG_FD_143038 | JGI IMG/M metagenome (GOLD analysis project Ga0193743, IMG submission 143038) | Soil microbial communities from a riparian zone of the East river system, Colorado, United States - L2c2 | ecosystem: Environmental > Terrestrial > Soil > Riparian zone | place: USA: East River... | reverse complement strand
TCGACTTACCTCCCCCAAACCGGCTTCCTCTTCTCCAGAAACGCCGTCACGCCCTCCTTGAAGTCATGCATCGACCTCGCCTCCGAGTTAGCCGTCAGCGCATGGGCAATCGCAGCATCCAGCCAGACCTTATTCTGCGCCGCCAGCAGCCGTTTCGTCGCCGACATCGACTGCGGACTGTTCGCCTTTAGCACCTTCACCAGCTCCAGCGCACGTGTCGCCAGTTGCTCCGCCTGAACCACCTCATTCACCAGCCCCAACCCCTCAGCCTCCTCCGACTGGAACAGCCGCCCCGTCAGCAGCAGGTCTCGAGCCCTCTTATCCCCAATCTGCAGCGCAAGAAACGCCGACACCAGCGCCGGCACAAACCCGATCCTCACCTCCGTAAACCCGAACTTCACCTCAGGAGCCGCCAGCGTAAAGTCGCAGATCATGGCCAGCCCCGCCCCACCTGCAATCGCTGCCCCCTGCACCACCGCAATCGTCGGCTTCGGAAGCTCGTACAGCGTGCGAAACAGCCGCGCCACCCGCTCCGCATCCGCCACATGCTCCGAGTGCGACTTATCCGCCATCGCCTGCAGATGCGTCATATCCAGCCCGGCACAGAACGCCTCCCCCGCGCCTGTCAGCACGACCACGCGGCAGTGCCCTGTCGCCGCCCTCTCCAACGCAACGATCAACTCATCCTGCATCTCCGGCGTCATCGCATTCCGGCGATCCGGACGATTCAGCATGATCGTCTTCACTCCATCTTCTTCCGTCACCAGAATCGTCTTGTAGTTCACCATTCCTCCTAGAACTGACTTGCTAACTTGCTGCCTTATTGCACCTTAGCCCCATACTTACGCGAGATCTCCGCGCTAGCCGACAACAATCCATCCAGCGGAAGCATCGGCGGCAACTCCGCGCCCAACTCCCTCAACTCCTCTAACACCATCTCCGTCGGAAGGTTACCCACCAGCACATCCTGCGCAAACGGACACCCGCCCAGCCCGCCAATCGCCGCATCGAAGCGCCTGCACCCCGCCCCATACGCCGCCCTTACCAGCTCCCTCGCCCCCTCATATCGCGCATGTAGATGCACCCCAATCTCCACCCCATCATGCACCGCCATCACATCGGCCACCACATCCGCCACCAGCTTCGGCGTAGCCATCCCCACCGTATCCGCCAGCGAGATCTGCCGCACGCCCGAGTCGATCAACAGGTCGCACGCATCCACCACTTCGTCGATACTCCACGTATCCCCATAAGGATTCCCGAACGCCATCGAGATATACGCGACAACATCCATCCCGGCCTTATAAGCCAGCGTCCCCACCTGCTCCAGCGCCTCCAGGCTCTCCTCCGGCGTCTGATTCTGATTCCGCTGCAAAAACCCCGGCGAGATCGAATAAGGAAACCCCAGCGTCTGCACGCTCCCCGTCTTGATCGCCCGCTCCGCCCCCTTCTGGTTCACGACGATGCCGATAATCTCCACCCCGTCGTTGCTCTTTGGATCAAAGCCCGGCAGATCCAGATACTCCAGCACCTTCTCCGAGTCCGCCATCTGCGGCACCGCCGCCGCCGAAACAAAGCTCACCGCATCGATATGCTTGAACCCCGCCGCAATCAAAACCCGCAGATAGTCCGCCTTCACCTCCGCCGGCATCTTCAGAGGCAGCCCCTGCCACGCATCCCGCGGACACTCAATGATCTTCACTAAATCACTCATAACCTACCATCATCCCCTTACTTACCACTTACCAAAACTGTGTCATCCTGAGCTCAGCAACTCGCGCACTTTGCGAGTTACTGAGTCGAAGGACCTGCGGTTGCACTTGCATTACTTTTGCTGTTGTTTGTCCTTTGTTTGTCATCCCGTAGCGATCTGCTTTATGTCGTTGCAGTTGCAGTTGCAGTTGCAGTTGCAGTTGCAGTTGCTGTTGCAGTTGCAGTTGCAGTTGCTAGTTTTACGTCGTCATTCTGAGCGAAGCGAAGAACCCCCGTATTTCGCTTTTGCTGTTGCTTGTTCTTGCTCCTTCCGCTTACTGTTCCTTCATCTTCGCTTGAAACCTTGTAAGGATCGGCAGCTGCTGAGATGAGCAGCATCAAAAACAAACCAGATGCTCGTTCGCCGCGAGATCACGTCTGCAAAACCCCCGGATTAAACTTAGCCACCTCCGCATTCAAACTAGCCGCCTCCAACGCAGTCATCAACACACTCCGCGTCTCCACCGGATCAATAATCGCATCGATCCACCCTCTCGCCGCCCCATACCGCGGATCAGCCTGTGCATCATACGTCGCCTTAATCTCGTCGTAGATCCCCTTCCGCTCCTCCTCCGAGATCGTCTTCCCACTCTTCTCCAACTGCTTCACCCTCACCTCCACAAGAGTATTCGCCGCCGAAGCCCCACTCATCACCGCGTACCGCGCCGTAGGCCACGCAAACAAGAATCGCGGATCATAAGCCTTCCCGCACATAGCATAGTGCCCCGCCCCAAAACTCCCTCCAACGATAACGGTAATTTTGGGGACTACCGAAGTACTCACAGCCGAAACCATCTTCGCCCCTGCCCGAATAATCCCACTCCACTCCGCATCCTTCCCCACCATGAACCCATTCACATCATGCAGAAATATCAACGGCACCAGACTCTGATTGCAATCCATAATGAACCGCGCCGCCTTCTGCGCGCTCTCCGTATAGATCACCCCGCCAAACTCCGTCCGCTTGCTCCCATCGAGCGCAATCTGCTGCTGATGCACCTTCTGGTTCGCGACAATCCCTACTGCCCGCCCGCCCATCCGCGCATACCCACACAGCACCGTCCGCCCATAGTCAGCCTTGTACTCATCGAACTCGCTGCGATCCACAATCCGCGCAATCACCTCGCGCATATCGTAAACATTGGTCGCAGCCTTAGCCGGATCAGGATCAATCAGCCCATACAAATCCTCCGCCGCATACTTAGGCGCATCAGCCTTCTCATCAAACGCCACCCGCGAAAACGGAGCCCCCGGACGCTCCCCCAGCTTCCCCACCAGAGAACGTAACCGTGCAAGGCACAGATGATCATTCGGCTCTTTGAAGTCCACTGTGCCCGAGATCTCCGAGTGCATCGAAGCCCCACCCAGCTCCTCCGCCCCTGTCTTCTGCCCAATCGCCGCCTGCACCAGCGAAGGCCCCGCCAGAAACAGCCCCGATCCCTCCGTCATCAGCACCGTATCCGTCATCACCGGCAGATACGCTCCCCCCGCCACGCACATCCCCATGATCGCCGTAATCTGCGGAACCCCCAGCGAGCTCATCACCGCGTTATTCCGAAACACCCGCCCAAAGTCATCCGTATCCGGGAACACGTCTTCCTGCAAGGGGAGGAAGACGCCGGCAGAATCCACCAGATAAAGGGTCGGAATCCGGTTCTCCAGCGCAATCGTCTGCGCCCGCAGCACCTTCTTCGCCGTCATGGGAAAGAACGCCCCCGCCTTCACCGTCGCATCATTCGCGACGATCATGCACAGCCGCCCGCTCACCCGCCCCAGCCCCGTCACCACCCCAGCCCCTGGAGCCCCGCCAAACTCCTCATACATCCCGTGCGCCGCCCACAGCCCCAGCTCCATCAGCGGTATGCCCTCATCCAGCAACAGCGCCAGCCGCTCCCGCACCGTCAGCCGTCCCTTCGCCCGCTGCGCCTCCGCCGCCTTGGCCCCGCCACCCTCGCGAATCTTCGCCTCGTCCCCCCGCATCCCACCGAGCAATGCCACCATGGCCGACCGATTCGCCACAAACCGCGCCGCCGTCACATCCAACTTGGTCGTTAACGCATTCTCCAACTTAAAATCCTCCGCCATCGCACCATCCACCAAAACTCGTCAGCATAGCATCTTAGCCACAGGCCACGCTGCACGCTCTTCATACCACGGAGCCGTATAGCCTATCCTCGAGACTAATCCTCTACGCACTGCATGGAGACGGGAATGAAGTTCCGCACCCAACTCGCGAGCCTGATCGTCCTCACCGGCATCCTCACCGCACCCGCACTCGCACAAAACACCAAAGCCGACGTAGACAAGTCCATCGACACCATGCTCGGCGACCACACCCATTCCGAAGTCCAGCACCTCCTCACTGACCTCCAGCAAGCCGTAGCCAAACACGACGCCCCCGCCGTAGCCGCCCTAGTCCACTACCCCATCAAGATCAATCCCGGCACCAAACCCTTCACCATCCGAACGCCCCAAGCTTTCATCGCCCACTACGACCGCATCATCACCCCAGCCATAGCCACCGCCATCCAGAGACAAAAGTACGAAGACCTCTTCGTCAACTACAAGGGAGCCATGTTCGGCAACGGCGAAGTCTGGATAACCAGCACCTGCATCGACAAAGCCTGCAAACAGACCGACATCAAGATCGGCACCATCCAAAGCACTGCCAACCTCAAGAAATAATCATCAAACAGCCATGCCTATCCTCCTCGGCCCCACCGACGCCCTCCTCGTCATCGACCTCCAGAACGACTTCTGCCCCGGCGGAGCCTTAGCCGTCGCAGACGGCGACACCATTGTCCCCACCATCAACGCCCTCGCCCAAAAGTTCGACCACGTCATCCTCACCCAGGACTGGCACCCCCAGAACCACATCTCCTTCGCATCGACCCACACAAACAAAGAGCCCTACGAAACCATCGAAGCCACCTACGGCCCCCTGGATATCATCCAGACGCTCTGGCCCGATCACTGTGTCCAGAACACCCGCGGCGCCGCCCTCCACCCCGACCTCTCGATCCCCCACGCCGAGCTCATCCTCCGCAAAGGCTTCCGCCGCCACATCGACAGCTACTCAGCCTTCCTCGAAAACGACCACTTCACCCCCACCGGCCTCGCCGGCTACCTCCGCGAGCGCAACCTCACCCGCCTCTTCCTCTGCGGCCTCGCCTACGACTTCTGTGTCCGCCACTCCGCCATCGACGGCAAAAAACTCGGCTTCGAAACCACAGTCATCGAAGACGCCACCCGCCCGGTAGACCTCCCCGGCTCCGTCGCAGCCACCAACGAGGTCCTGGCCGCATCCAACGTCCCGCGCATCCAATCCGCGGAGATACTCACCCCATGACAAGCAGTACCGCACCAAATCCTTCCTGGTTCGAGGCCCAAGCCAAAGTCACCGCCTGCAAATACCAATTCGCCCGCATGAACACCCTCACCCTGGGCGCCCCCACCGACGACAATCACTTCCTCATCACCTTCACCTACTACGCCAACGGCAAAACCTACACCGACCAGTTCACCTCACCCACCTACCTCGAGCAAGGCCAGACCCTACCCCTCTCCTACAACCCATTGGACCCGCGGCAAAACAGCAGGTCCGCCACCTCCCCCGCCACTCGCCCCCCACTCTTCGCCATAGGCGTAGCCGGCTCCGTCATCCTCTCAATCATCTTTCTCGCATATGCGCACGGCTGCAACTAGCCAACAACTGCACTCCCCACCAACCCCAACTCCTCAGCCCTCGCCTGCATTGCCCGCAGGCAATTCTCCAGATGCTCTTCCAGTGGAACCCCCAGCAACTCCGCCCCGCCGGTAATATCCTCCCTCTTCACCGCCCGCGCAAACGCCTTGTCCTTCATCTTCTTCTTCACCCCCGCGGCTTCCACCTCCAGAATCGACTTGCTCGGCTTCACCAGCGCACAAGCCGTCAGAAAACCCGCCAGCTCATCACAAGCAAACAGGGCCTTATCCAGATGCGAATCTCTCCCCACACCCGAATAGTCCGCATGAGCCAAAATAGCGTGCAGCACACTCTCCGGCCATCCCAGCTCCCGCAGATGAGCCACCCCCACAAACGGATGCTCCTCGAGCGATGGATGCCGCTCATAGTCCATGTCATGCAGCAGACCCGCGCAGGCATAAGGCTCCGCAAAGGCCTCAGCCTCAGCCCCCATCAATCCAAGCCGCGAAGCCTCCATTTCGCCATAAGCCTCCGTGCAAACCGACACCGCCATGCCATGCTTCCGCAGCGACTCGCCCTTCGTCCACTCCTGCAGCAAAGCCAGCGCACGCTCCCGCCCGAACTCACTCATCCAGTCCTCCTAACCATCTATTATCCCCAAAACCAAGTTACTACTTTGGTTCCTATCCGGTTTTTTTAGGCATTTAGCTGATCATCATCGGGATTCCCCTTGACTCACAAGTAACCCCAGTGTCACTCTAGGCACATCACACGCTCCGTTATCGGACATGTGATGCGGTCCCTGCTCTGGATCCGCCCGCTACAGACAACTTATGGCAACCATGATGGCACCCGTCGAACAGCGTGAGGTATTACGTTGTGACCATTGCAGTCTGGTGCAGTTTCGTACAGCCAACGCGCTGTGCCGTCGCTGCCACAAATGCCTCGAGGTCGAAGAGCCCGAACCGGCTCCCGTCCCGCTAGCACTCGTACCCCAGCCACCCCCCCAGCCCGAAGGCCTTCAGGTGGCCACTGCCGTTCGCGACCTGCGCCACGTGCGCAACCTCTCGCAGCGTCAGCTCGCCGCCCGCATGAACGTGCCTCGCACCTATATCTCCAAGATCGAGAACGGCAAGGCCATGCCCACGCTCTCCTCGCTCGATCGCCTCGCAAGAGCCCTCCAGGTCGACATCTCCACCCTGCTGCGCGACTCCACCAACCGCCATCGCGACGAGACGGCCGTTCTCATGACCGACCCCTTCCTCGCCGAGATCGCGGCCTACACCTCGCAGCTCGACGCCCTGCAGCGCTCCATCTTTCTCAACCACGTTCGCGAGCTGGCCGCCGGACACCGCCGCACCGCCTGAACCCAGGCACCGAGCGTCTCCACCCTCCTCTCCAGGGAGCGTCACGTTACAATAGCGTGACGCTCCCGCCGCCCTGCGCGTTGTCTTTGCACGTCTTCCACAAGCGTGGTATCGCCGTTCATTGCACAGCCCACTTGGGTATGCTAGCGTCTTCCTTGGTGAGGTCGTTTTGCGTGTATCAAACCCCAGCCGCGTCCATGAACTCTCTCCTGAGGAGCAGAGCATCTACAGGCAGCTCGATCCAACAAAAATCCCTCAGCACGTAGCCATCATCATGGACGGCAACGGCCGCTGGGCCGGCAAGCGTGCGCTCAAACGCTTCCTCGGCCACCAGCAGGGTGCCGAGTCGGTCCAATACGTCGTCGAAACCGCCTCCCGCATCAACCTGCCCTGGCTCACGCTCTACGCCTTCTCGCTCGAAAACAATCTGCGCCGCCCCAAGGCGGAGGTCAGCTTCCTCATGAAGCTCCTCAAGAGCTACCTCATCGGCAACGTCAAGCGCATGAACGACAACAACGTCCGCATGGCCTACATCGGCCGCACCCACGACCTCCCGCAGGAGGTGCAGGACACCATGCAGTGGGCCTCCGAATCCACGGCGAAGAACACCGGCACCACCCTCACCCTTGCCCTCAACTACGGTGCCCGCTCCGAGATCGTCGATGCTGTTCGCAAGATCCTCACCGATCTCACCACCGATGCCCACACCCGCGGCTGCTCCGTCGAAGACCTCCTCGGCGCCGGCGCCCTCGACTCCCTCGACGAGCCCAGCATCACCCGTGCCCTCTACACCGCGCACATGCCCGACCCCGATCTCATCATCCGCACCTCCGGCGAGCAGCGCATCTCCAACTTCCTCCTCTGGCAGATCGCCTACGCCGAGATCCTCATCACCGATCGACTCTGGCCCGACTTCCGCGGCATCCATCTTCTCGAGGCCCTCGCCGACTACCAGCGTCGCGACCGCCGCTTCGGCGGCCTCACCACCAACTCCGACGAGAAGATCGATACGCTCCAGCCCGTCTCCGAGCTCGAGTCCGAGATCGCCACGGAGCTATCCCCCCATGAGCTCACCCGCGCCAGGTAGAACCACACCCCGACTCTCGTCACTCTTAGAACCCCCGCATTTTGCCTAACTTGTTCCTGCCGTTGCTGTTCCTGGGCCGCGACCCTGTATCCTCATCAAGAACTCATGAAACGCATCCTCACTGCCTTAGTCCTCATCGCTGCCGTCTTCGCTCTCATCTTCTTTGGTCAGCTTTGGATGATCACCCTCTTCGCCGCCATCGTGGCCGAGCTGGCCTGCTACGAGTACCTCAAGCTCGCCGCAGTGGGCGCCGAGTCCCATGGGGCCAAACTTCGCATCCCCCTCTGGTGGATGACCCTCGGCACCGCCCTCGCCTTCATCGTCACCCTGCCCAACTTCCCCGTCGACGAGCAACTCCCCGTCCTCAGCGCCCTCACCCTCATCCTCTTCGCCTGGAACGGCTTCCGTTCGCCCCTCATCCAGGTTCTGCCCGACACCGCCCAGGGGCTCTTCGGCCTCATCTGGATCGCCTACCCGCTCACCCTCGTTCCCCTCCTCTGGAAGCAGGAGGACGGCCCCGCCCTCGTCCTCTTCCTCATGGTCTGCGTCTGGTCCGGCGACATCGCCGCCCTCTACATCGGCCGAGCCTTCGGCAAGCACAAACTGGCCCCGCACCTAAGCCCCGGAAAGACCTGGGAAGGAGCCATCGCCTCCATCGTCGGCAGCCTCCTCGCCGCCGGTCTCGTCATCTGGATCGGCGATCTCCTCACCGCCCGCGGCAACCTCCTGCTCCACATCACGGAGCCCATCTGGCAGACCCTCCTGCTCGCCACGATCCTGAACATCGCAGCCCAGCTGGGCGACCTCCTCGAATCCGCCGTCAAGCGCGGAGCAGGCGTCAAGGACTCCGGAACCATGCTCCCCGGCCACGGCGGCATCCTCGACCGCATCGACGCCCTCCTCCTGGCCGCGCCCGTCCTCTGGTTCGCCCTCATCCTCAAGGACCACTTCGACCTCGGCCGCTTCTAACCCGCCTCCCCACCGACGACGCCTCCCAACCGACGAATCGGGTGCCCCATCTTCGCGACGGTTTTATCGTCGCTAAGGTGGGCATTCGCGCGAAGCGCGAACCGCCTTCCTCAATCAGCGCAAACCGTTCGGGATGCCGGGTGCCCCATCCTTTGCAGTCTTATCGCAAAGGGTGGGAATGTATCCCCTCAACCAGCCAGCTCTTGTTCTTGCCGTTGCCTGTTCCAACCCCCCAAGGAATCGTCATCTCGACCGTAGCGAGAGACAGTCTCTTCGTCTGTCGCGCAGTGGAGAGACCCCCGCATTCCGCCTTTGCCGTTGCTTTGCTCTTCTCCATCCGCCCAAACCGCTCGGGTCCCCCATCCATGTCGTAGGTCTCATCGCGACACCCGAAGGCGGACGAAAGTTGTACGGATCTGCGGAGCCCAGATGTTATTCTTCCCCGCATGAAACAGCGGCTTTTATTGCTCTGCCTGTGTGCGCTGAATGCCTTGGGCAATCGCAACTGAAGGTCGTCTCGTTTGTTGATGGTCCGTGCTGCAAAGTAGTCTGGCAGAATGGCAAAGCCTTCTATCTCATTCAAGACGAGAACGTATCTGTCATGGTCTCAGGTCCGTCAAACTACTCGGCCCGTCTTCACTCCGTCTACGTGCAGGTTCGGCAGGACGGCGATGGTCCGCTTGATGTGAACCCGGCTGATTTCAAGGTCATCGCAGACGACGATGCGAAAACGGAAATTCCCTACTTAGACATGGATGTGAAGGCTGAACATGACAGGAAACACAAATCTTTGATATCCGGCATCCTTCTAGGCATAGCCTCCGGCGCAAGCGGTGCAGCGGCGGCAGCTCCTCAAATGGCTACAGTCAACAATTCGGACGGTACTTCTTCAACGATTACTTACTCCGATCCTGCAGCTCAAGCCAATGCCAACGCAGAGGCTAGGGCTGATGGGAAGAATGCGAGAGCGAATATCCAAGCTGTTTACGATGCCAAGACAAGTGGTCTTTTGCGCCACAATACCCTGCAGAAGTCTCAGATCGCCTCCGGCAACGTCTACTTCGAAGGCCCAAAGGGGATGAAAAACGCGAAGAAGGATTTTACACCTTTGGTTTCAATCGACATCCTGATAAATGGAACGATTTACAGATTTCAGTGATTTCTTCTCATTCGGCGATTTTATGCTCACGGTTGCGGCTGTAGCCGGGTGCCGGGTGCCCCATTCATGCGGTTTCATCGCATGAGTGGGCATTCGCGCGAAGCGCGAACCGCCTTCCCTCAACCAGCCAAAACCGTTCGGGTGCCCCATCCTTTGCAGTCTTATCGCAAAGGGTGGGAATGTATCCCCTCAACCAGCCAGCTCTTGCCTCAACAGAAAAACTGATCCACAAGCTGTTCTCGTTGCTCGTTCTCGCTCCGAACTGCCAAAAAACACCAGCAAAAAACCTCGTCAACTCCCCAACTCACTTAACCCCATGCAAACAAAAGAGATAGCATTCGCCGAATAGTTTCTCCCAATCCGCTACAATTGAACGTAGATCGAAGAAAGCCCCGGCTTGAGCCGGGGCTTTCCCGTTAACCACCCGTAACTTCAATCAGGAGACGACTTTACCCATAACCCCTTTAGATGGACGACTTTGCACGAACAATACCGTGCATATCATTGATTCAAAATAACTTACGCCAAAGGTACCCCCCGGGGGGGTACCCCCTCCACACCGATCAATCGACACACATTGACACCCACGCAACACCAACCCATCACACTCTGAGAAAATAAGCCTCGTGAAAAGACTAGCAATCCTCGGCTCCACCGGCTCCATCGGCCACAGCACGCTCTCCATCTGCGAGTCCTTCCCCGACCGCTACCAGGTCGTCTCCCTCGCCGCAGGGCAGAACCTCGAAGTCGCCTTCGCACAGTGCCTCCGCTGGAAGCCCAGGGTCATCTCCCTTAGCACCGAAGAGCTGGCCGCAGCCCTCACCACCCGCCTCAAAGCCGAAGGCCTCGCTAACATCGAAGTAGTCCACGGCACCGCCGGAACCATCCACGCCGCAACACTCCCCGAAGTAGACTTCGTCGTCTCCGCCATCGTCGGCGTCGCCGGCCTCGAAGCCACCTACGCTGCAGTCAAGGCAGGCAAGACCATCGGCCTGGCCAACAAGGAGTGTCTCGTAGCCGCAGGCGAGCTCATCATCGCCGCCGCGCACCAGCACAACGTAACGCTCCTCCCCATCGACTCCGAGCACAACGCCGTCCACCAGTGCATGCGCGGCGGAACCCCGCAGGAGGTCAAGCAGGTCTGGCTCACCGCCTCCGGTGGCCCCTTCCGCAACACCCCTCTAGCCGACTTCGAGCACATCACCCCCGCCCAAGCCCTCAAGCACCCCACCTGGGTCATGGGCCAGCGCATCACCATCGACTCCGCCACCATGATGAACAAGGGCTTCGAGGTCATCGAGGCCTGCCGCCTCTTCTCCCTTCCCCCCGCTCAGGTCCGCACCACCATCCACCCCCAGTCCACCGTCCACTCTCTCGTCGAGTTCGTCGACGGCAGCATCCTCGCGCAGATCTCCGTCACCGACATGCGCCTCCCCATCCTCTACGCCCTCAGCTACCCCGAGCGTGTCCCCTCCGACTTAACCTTCGACCTCACCACATTGAGCCAGCTCGACTTTTCCACACCAGATCTCACCCGCTTCCCCTGCCTCCGCCTCGCCTACGAGGCTGCCGAAGCCGGAGGCAAAGCCTGCATCGCCCTCAACGCCGCCGACGAGATCGCCGTCGCCGCCTTCCTCGAAGGTCGTATCCCGTTCATGGGTATTCCGCGTACAATTGAAGAAGTGCTGACGCTAACTTCGGGCTCACGCCCCTCGTCTATCTCTGAAGTGCTTGAAGCTGATCTTGCCGCGCGTCAAAGTGCGCGCGAAGTGATTGCCCGCCAGTCCATTGGCGTTCTACGATAGCCAGCACCGCCACTAAAGCTCGAGGTCCTAACTTCTCTCATGTCGACAATCATCCAGCTTGCCATCGTTCTTGGCATCATGGTTCTGGTACACGAATTCGGCCACTTCGCCGTTGCCAAGCTCTGTGGCATCCGCGTTGAGGTCTTCTCCATCGGCTTCGGCAAACGCATCTTCGGCTTCAAGCGCGGTGACACCGACTATCGCCTCTCCATCCTCCCCCTCGGCGGCTACGTCAAGATGGCAGGCGACAACCCAGGCGAAGCTCCCTCAGGCGATCCCGGCGAGTTCAACGCCCACCCCCGCTGGCAGCGCATCCTCGTTGCCCTCGCCGGCCCCTTCGCCAACTTCGCCCTTGCTATCGCCCTCATGACTGGTGTCTCCATGCTCCACAACGAGGTGCAGGAGTACATCGGCGGCCCCGCCCAGACCGACTACATCCCCGTAAACACCCCAGCCTCCAAGACCGGCGTCCAATCCGGCGACCTCATCGTCCACTACGACAGCATCGAGAACCCCACCTGGGATAATGTCGCCATCCGCTCCCTGCTCAACATCAACCAGACCGTTCCCTTCTCCTACCTCCACGACGGCCAGCGTGTTGATACCAAAATCTTCGTCGAGTCTAAAGGTGGAACCGACAACTTCGCTCTGGACAGACTAGGTCTCATCCCCAGGATGCAGCCGACTCCCGTTCAGGTCGACTCGCTCGAGCCCAACATGCCCGCCTCGCGCGCCGGCTTGCAGCCCCACGACCAGATCGCCTCCATCGACGGCCTTCAGTTCCACTCCGTCCCCGCCCTGCTCGCCTACCTGCAGGATCAGGCAGGCAAACCAGCCGCGCTGACCATCCTGCGCAACGGCCAAACGATCCAGGTCCGACTCATCCCTGAGCTAGCCGATGCCGGGGACGGCACCAAGTCCTACCGGCTCGGCTTCCACCCCGTCCAGCCCCCGGTCAAGGTAGAGCGGCTCCCCCTGGGCAAAGCCATCGTCGCCTCCTGGGAGTTCAACAAGAAGGGCTCCTACCTCATCATCGAAGTCCTCAAGCGTCTCTTCACCCGCCAGGTCTCCGTCCGCAGCCTGCAGAGCCCCATCGGCATCGGCCAGCAAATCCACCAGGCCGTCCAGATGCCCGGCTGGATGCCGCTGATCGGCCTCATGGCCTACATCAGCCTCAACCTCGGCATCTTCAACCTCCTGCCGATCCCGATCCTCGACGGTGGCATGATCCTCTTCCTTGTGGTCGAGAGCATCATCGGCCGCGACCTCAACCAGCAGCTCAAGGAGCGTGTCTACCAGGTAGCCTTCGTCTGCCTCCTGGCCTTCTTCGCCTTCGTCATCTTCAACGACCTGAGCAAGCTCTCCCTCTTCAGCAAACTCAAGCCGTAAAAGCAGCAAGTGAGCAAAAAGGCGGTTGGCAAGTCAGCGAAACCTTCGCTACCTTGCCAACCGCGTTTATCGTTCCGACACTAAAGCAATTTCACAGATGTTACAGATGGTGAGAGGCATAAAATATTCGTCATGACATGCACGTCATGATGTTGCCATCATCATGAATTTGTTGCCATCGTCATGAACATGAATTTGTTGTCATTCTGAGCGAAGCGAAGAACCCCCGCATTTTGCTTTGCTTTTGCTGTTGCCTCTTCCTCCATGCCAAATCCAAACTCCCGCTAGCCCTGCTGACTGCCTCTCAACTCCGCCACAATCTCCCCCGCAGCCTTCCGCGCCTCGTCCTCCCGATCCGGAGGAAAGCTGATCGCCCCTACCCGCGCATGCCCCCCACCGCCATATCGCTCGCAAATAGCCGCCAGATTCACCAGGTTCTCCGCAGCCAAAGGAGTCCAGGGATTCGTCCCCACCGCCACCTTCGTCCTGAACGAAGACTTGCTCAACCCCACGTTATAAGTCCCCTCAGGAAACAGATAATACGGAATGAACTTGTTGTAACCCTCCGTAGGCTGATCCGTAATATCGAACGTAATCACGCCCTTATCCACTGTTGCCCGCGACTTGATCAGCTCCAACCCAGCCCAGTGCCGCTCCATCAGCGGCCCCAATAGCTCTTGCACAAACCCCTGATCCAGCACCGACTGCAGCGGCATCTCCGTCAGCAGCGGAATAATCCGCCGGACCAACGTATCGTCCGAAGCGCTCTCAATCACCATCGTCAGCTTCATCGCCGGGGCCGCCATCTCCACCGCGGCCTTCGCGCTCTCATACTTCGCGCCATCCACGATGTCTGCCCACTTGATCAACTCAGCTAACGGCTCCACATTGAATCCAAACTTCGTCTTCCCCACATGAGCGATAAAGCTCGTACACGAAACATAGTTCGGATCGAAGAACTTTCGCATCACCTGCGAACCATCCGCCTGCCCACGTTCAAAATTCTTCTGATCCTCAGACGTCAAAAACGCGCTCTGATGATGATCGAACCACCACGTCACCTTAGGCGAAGCCGAATACTTGAAGTCGACGATCGCATTCTCGCCATCGATAAAATCCTTCTCCTCGAACAGCGCCCCCGCCCGATGCACCAGCCCGTGATACGAAAACCCCGAGGCCGTCTTCACGCACTCCCGGTGAAACCGTGTAAACACCGAAGCCGAGCAGGCCCCATCGAAACATCTATCGTGATAAAAAATCCGGCAATCCAATCAACTAGCCCCCGTCATAGGACGCCTCAAACCACCTGCGCCCGAAGCTTTTAGCATACCGTACCGTCGTCCAGCACAAGCCCCATGGAACATCCGCTCTTCAGGCCGTAATATCTCTTCAACGACACGAGGACCCCACCTTGCACGAGCCCGCCACCTCCCCGGCATCTACATCTTCGCCATCGTCTCTCTTCATCGGCCCCGACGGCCTTCGCGCCGGCTGGAGTCTCCTCCTTGCCATCGTCCTCTGTGGAGTTCTTTTTCCGACGACCAACATGCTCGCCCACAAAACACACCTGGTCGCCCCGCACGCTCTCGAACACTCGCCCAACCCACTGCCTGTCCTGATCGCTGAGACGATAGCCTTCCTCGTCACTCTCCTCGTCACCTGGATCATGTCGAAGATCGAGCATCGCCCCCTCTCCGTCTACGGCCTCGGCGGCCAACATAAGCTCTCCCGACTCCTCGTCGGAGCCCTCTGGGGCGTCCTCCTGCTCTCCCTGCTCGTCCTCCTTCTCGTCAAGGCCGGCCTGCTCATCATCGACGGCCGTCTCCTCTTCGGAGCCGACGCCCCCCGCTACGCGCTCGCCTGGATTCCCGGCTTCCTTGCCATCGGTCTCTTCGAGGAGTACTTCTTCCGCGGCTATCTCCAATACACCCTCTCACGCGGTCTCGCCAGCATTTATCGCCGATTCCTCAAGGCCAACAACAGCCAGAGCCTCGGCTTCTGGACAGCCGCAGTCCTCGTATCCTTTGGCTTCGGACTCGTTCACGGCTCCAACCCCGGCGAGAGCCCGATCGGGCTTGTCTCCGCTGGCCTCGTCTCATTGGTCTTCTGTCTCAGCCTCTGGCGAACAGGCTCCCTCTGGTGGGCCGTCGGCCTTCATGCTGCGTGGGACTGGGCCCAATCTTTCCTCTACGGTGTAGCCGACAGCGGGGCCACCGTCGGCTTCCATCTTCTCGCTACCCACCCCGTCGGCAATCCTCTCCTAAGCGGCGGATCCACCGGGCCAGAAGGAAGCATCTTCGTCCTCCCCGTGCTCCTCCTCCTCACTCTCATCATCCTCTTCACCCTGCCCCGTACCCACAACGGATACGCCCGCCAACTCCCCACCGAATCTATCGAACCCTGATCTCCGAACCTTCGTCCTACGTCTGAATCTCCGCCACCTGGTAACGTGCCTCTTCCAGGTCCAACTCTCGCTCCATGATCCGGAGCACATCATCGCCGATCAGTCCTTCGTCCCGCAGCCGGATGACCGCCCGCCGCTCTGCCTGCACCGCACCCTCGGCCAGCACCAGCACCTGCCGATACGTCTCCTTGCTATGCTCCCCGTACTCCGCATGATCCTCGTCGACCTCCACCAGTCGATGTTCGTATCGATCAATCAGGTCATCATAGGCATGGCCAAACTCCTCCCCGCGCTCCTTTCGGCTCTCTTCCAGAAACTCGAGCGCCTCTTTCAGAGCAACCCTCCGCGCATACCGCTCCTCCGGCTCCATCCCCTTCTCTCTCGAAAGCCCAAGCGCGCGAATCAGCGACGGCAGGGTCAACCCCTGCAACACCAGCGTCACCAGAATCACGCAGAACGTCAGAAACACAATCAGGTTCCTCGGTCCAAACGGCTCCCCATTCGCTCGCAACTCCGGCACAGAAATGGCCGCCGCCAGAGCAATCACCCCACGCATCCCCGTCCAACCCATGACGAAGATATCCCGCACCCCAGGCTCCTTTTCCTCATGTCCCGTCACTCGTCTTACGAACGAAGCAATCTTCACCGCTGGAAAAACCCACACCATCCGCAGCACGATCAAAATCACGCTGAAGATCACTCCATACTCCACCAGCGTCACAGTTCCATACTGCCCATGGATCGCCGCCAGCACATACGGCAACTGCAGCCCGATCAGCACGAACACAATTCCGTTCAGCACAAATGTCAACGCACCCCAGGCTCCCACCACCTGCATCCGCACCGACGGCGAAAAGAACGTCGCGCTCTGCCGGCTCAAATAAAGCCCGCATGCCACCACCGCCAGCACGCCCGACGCGTGTATCTCCTCGCCCGCCAGATAAGCCGCATACGGGACGATCACGCTCACCACCAGCTCCACCGGCCCATCGTCGATAAACCTCTCCAGCCACCCCACCACCACTCCGATCAACAGACCAATCCCCAACCCCGCCACCACCAGATACAACAGCCGAGCCATCCCACTCTCAATCGTCGGAGTCTCCCCACTCGTAATCAGCTTTACCCCGATCTCGAGCGCCAGCAAACCTGTGGCATCGTTCAGCAGGCTCTCGCCCTCCAAAATGTCGACGATCCTTCGCGGCAGGCCGATCGATCGCGCAATCGACGTCGCCGCAATCGCATCCGTCGTCGAGACCACTGCGCCCAGCAGAAATCCCGCCTTCCAGTCCAGCGCCGTAATGAAGCGGTCGGAGAACTCCGCCACACCCCACACCGTAAAGCCCACCAGCCCAAACGCCAGCAGCGCGATCACCACCAGATTGCTGCGAAACTCCCTCCACGACGTAAACCACGCCGACGAGTAAAGCAGTGGCGGCAAAAAGATCAAAAACACAAGACTCGGTTCCAGAGGGATTCGCGGCATATGGGGAACGAAGCTGATCACCAGCCCAGCGAGCACCAGCACAATCGGATACGGCACCTTAAGCCGATGCGCTATCACCGCGAACCCCGCAACCATCACCAGCAGCAGCAGAATCACCGCCTCTAGCGCATGAAGACTCGCAACCGAAGACATCCGATCAACCTCCTTTCGTCCATCTGCACCACGTCACATCCGGCAGCTGTTACATCGTCCCCCAGTAAAACAAAACTGGCCCTGTCCTGTCGCCAAAACTCCGCTGCATCTCAGCAATCGCTCCCGTTATCACCATCCACCATCGCTGCATTTAGACTTTGGAGGAACGCATGAATCAATACGAATCCGAACTTCCCGAAGCAGCCCCGCTCGCCCACCGCGCAGTCGCCGACGAGCCCCTCAGCACGCCCCCTCGTCTCCGTAAGCGTCTCCTCATCAAAATCCTCACCATCTCTATCCCTCTCCTCCTCATCCTCGTCACCATCGCCTTCTTTGCCGGCCGCCATTGGGTTCGTCAAGCTATGCGTGACTCTCTCCCCCAGCTCGACGGCACCCTCTCCATCGCCGGCCTCTCCGCTCCCGTCACCATTCAGCGCGACGCCAACGGCGTTCCCCACAGCCGTGCCGCCTCACTTGAAGACCTCATCGTCGCTCAGGGCTTTATCGCCGCCCAGGACCGCCTCTGGCAGATGGACGCCCTCCGTCGTCACGCCGCCGGAGAACTAGCCGAGATCCTCGGCCCCTCCATGATCCTCCACGATCGCGCCCAACGCACCCTCCAGATCCGTGCCGCCGCCGACCGAGCCCTCGCCACCTTCCCCCCTGACCAGCTCCACTGGTTCGATCTCTACGCCCGCGGCGTCAACTCCTCTATCCAGGCTCAGCACGCCCATCTCCCTCTCGAGTTCCGCATCCTCCGCTACGAGCCTGCTCCCTGGAAGCCGCGCGACTCCCTCCTCGTCGGCCTCGCCATGTTCCAGGACCTCACCAATAGCTTCCCCCAAAAGCTCAACCGTGAAGCACTCACCGCCCAACTCCCACCCGCTCTCCTCGCCGACCTCTACCCCGTAGGCTCCTGGCGTGATCACCCACCCACCCAGCCCATCATCGACCTCACCGCCCCGCAGGAAAACGTCCCCGACATTCCCCTCGACGAATCACAATCAAGACTCAATCGACTCCATGCTCCAGGAACATCCGCCACAGACCTCCTGGCCCTCCAGCAAACTCTCAAAAACCCAGTCTGCGAAGGCTGCACCGCCGGCTCCAACAACTGGGCTGTCTCTGGAGCCCACACCGCCACCGGCAAGCCTCTCCTCTCGAACGATATGCATCTCGCCCACGGGGTCCCCGGCATCTGGTACGAAGCCGACCTCCAGGCACCCTCCGCAAACGGAGCAGACTTCCACGTCACCGGCGTCTCCCTCCCCGGAGTTCCCTTCATCGTCGTCGGCCACAACGCCCACATCGCCTGGGGCTTCACCAACCTCGGTGCCGACGTTCAGGACATCTACATCGAGCACACCCGAGGCACCGGCGACACCGCCGAATACCAGACGCCCGACAGCACCTGGCACCCCGTCCTCCACCAGAAGGAGATCATCCACGTCAAAGGTGGCAAGGATATCCCCCTCGACGTCGCCGCCACACAACACGGCACCGCCACCACCCCCATCATCTCCGGCATCTTCCCCACAGAGAAGCGCACCCTTACCCTGCGCTGGACCATCTACGACCCCGCCAACGTCACCCCCTCATTCTTCAACGTCAACTCCGCCACCGACTGGCCCAGCCTCACCTCCGCCTTCTCTACCTTCGGCGGCCCCGCCCAGAACCTCATGTACGCCGACGACCAGGGCCACATTGGCTACCACGCCGTAGGCAAGATCCCCCTGCGCGGCAACCTCATTCAGCCATCCCCCATCAGCCCCGTCCCGACCGATGCGCTCGACGCCGGCCAGGAGTGGACCAGCTACATCCCCTTCGACCAACTCCCCCAGTCCTTCGACCCGCCCAACGGCATCCTCGCCACCGCCAACGCCCGTGTCACCCCCGAAGGCTATCCCTTCCCCATCACCCTCAACTGGGCCGCCCCATACCGCAATGAGCGCATCTGGAAGGTACTCAACTCCCGTGAGCACCTCACGCCCGCCGACATGCTCGCCCTCCAGACCGACGTCTACTCCGACCTCGACCACGTCATCGCCCAGCGCCTCGCCTATGCCATCGACCATTCGTCCACGAAAGACAAACGCCTCCATCAGGCCGCCGACCTCCTCCGCAACTGGAACGGCACCGTAGACGCCTCCGCCTCCGCTCCCGCCATCGTCGACGCCGCCCGCGATGCCCTCTGGCCTCTCATCCTCAATCCGCAGTTGGGCCCCAGCCCCGCCAACTCCGCCCTTCTCTACACCTGGGGCGGAAAGCCCTACGCCGAAGAGCAACTCATCATGCACACGCCCGCCCGCTGGCTCCCCAAAAACTACGCCAGTTGGAACGACCTCCTCACCGCCGCCGTCGACATGGGCCTCCACGAAACCCATGCCCCCTCCGATCTCAGCAAGTGGCAGTACGGCCAAGTCCATCCTGTCGATATCGAGCACCCCATCTTCAGCCAGTCGCCCATACTTCAGCGCATCATCGGCGTCCCCATCGGAACCGGCATCCAGCCGCAAAGCGGAGACGCAACCACAGTCAAACAAGTAGGCCACACCTTCGGCCCCTCCGAGCGCTTCACCACCGACCTCTCCAACCTCGACCGCTCCACCCTCAACCTCGTACTCGGCCAGTCCGCCAACCCGGCCAGCCCCTGGTTCCTCGACCAATGGCCCGCCTGGTACAAAGGCACCACCTACCCGCTCCCCTTCTCCAAAGAGGCGGTAGACGCAGCAACCACCCACACCCTGACCCTCACCCCGCAATAGCTCGCGCCAGTTCTGTCATTCGTCGCCATCTGCTATTGCATCGCTGTTGCTCTCCCGTTGTCATCGCTATATTGTTCTCCGTTGCCATCGCTATATTGTTCTCCTGCCGCCATCGCTGTTGTTCCTGTTGACGTAGCTGTTGTTCTCCCAAGACTCACAACAAAAGATCGGGTGCCCCATTCATCGCAACCTCATCGCGATGGGTGGGAATGTACGCCTTCCGGACCAGCTCTGCTTGCCTTTGCCTCTGTTTTTGCCCTTGCCTTTGCCTCTGTTTTTGCTCTTGCCTTTGCCTCTGCTTTTGCCCTTGCCTTTGCCTCTGCTTTTGCCCTTGCCTTTGTCGTCATTCTGAGCGAAGCGAAGAACCCCCGCATTTCGCCTTTGCCGTTGCCTGTTCTCGCCGTTGCCTGTTCTCGCCGTTGCCTGTCCTTGCCGTTGCCTATCTCTGCCGCTGTCCGTTCTTGCTATTGTCCGTTCCTGCCGTTGTAAGTTCTTGCCGTCATCCTGACCCTGAGCTTGTCGAAGGGGAAGGATCCCGAAGGTCTTCACTCACGACGACCATTCGCCCCTTTCCAACACCCAGCTTCCCGTCTTTGCCGTTGCTTTTCTTCCCATCGCTCATTACCAATCGCACGCAGAGAGCCCTCTGCGATAACCTCACTTAATGCCGCGCTACCGCCTTCCCTTCCTGGTCATTCCGATAGCTGCGCTCATCGCCATCTCCCCCCTCATCCTCCAGGGCTGCTCCTGCGGACACGACTTCGACTTCCACATCCTTAACTGGCTCGAAGCCGCGCAACAGTTCCAGCACGGCAACCTGCACCCTCACTGGGCATACACTCCTGCCTATAACGCCGGCGATCCACGCTTCGTCTTCTACCCACCCATCTCCTGGATCATCGGTGCAATCCTCGGCCTCATCATGCCCTGGACCTGGACCCCGATCGCCTACACGTGGCTGGCTCTAACCGCCGCGGGCCTGAGCCTCTACCACTTCGCAAAGGCCTTCAGCACGCCGTACGCCGCCCTCCTCGCCGCGACCTTCTACATCGTCAACCCCTACATGCTCTTCACCGCGTACGAGCGCACCGCCTACGCCGAGCTCCTCGCCGCCGCCTGGATCCCCCTCCTCCTCCACGCCATCCTCCGCGAAGAGGTCACAATTCCCCGCATAGCCATCCCGGTAGCCCTCCTCTGGCTAACCAACGCCCCCGCCGCCGTCATGGCCTGCTACACCCTCGCCCTGCTCACCCTCATCCGCATCACCCTCCCATCCAAAACTCCAGATACCCCATCTTCGTCGCGTTCTTTGCGACTAAGGTGGGCATCGCGCGAAAGCGCGACCGCTCCCGCCCATCTCTCCGGCGCCTATACCCTCACTGCGCCCCAACTAGCTCTCCGCACCACCATCGGCACCGCTCTAGGCCTCGCCCTGGCAGCCTTCTACATCCTCCCCGCAGCCTACGAGCGCCGCTATGTTCAAATCGCCATGGCCATCATCCCCGGCCTTAGCCCCAACGAAAACTTTCTCTTCCACCACACCACAGACGCCGAACACGACATAGTCCTCCACACCGCCTCAACCGTAGCCATCATCCTCATACTCCTAACCGCCATCGCGCTCATCGTCAATCGATTCCATCGAGACAAAGCCACCCACCTCACCATCAACCGAACCCTGACCATCCTCGCCCTCACCATCGCCTTCCTCCTCACCCCGCTGAGCGCCGCCATCTGGCACTACCTCCCTGAGGTGCGCTTCCTCCAATTCCCCTGGCGTCTCCTCGCCATCCTCGCCCCCACCCTCGGCCTTGC